>Ga0228711_1007299_pt1 | contig 16082 bp, 15 predicted proteins | sample MedpolnodulmetaG_2_FD_177996 | JGI IMG/M metagenome (GOLD analysis project Ga0228711, IMG submission 177996) | Root nodule microbial communities from Medicago polymorpha collected in Santa Monica, California, United States - brown nodules | ecosystem: Host-associated > Plants > Roots > Nodule...
GGAAAGAAGTGGGGACGACTAGGACCGATGAGCTGTTTATGTTGTGGGCAATGCTTTATAACCGCCCTGTTAACACTTGCTATTATTTGCTTGATTATCTTGTTTCCGTTGCTATAAAGATACTGGATGAGAAAAGTGAAATAGTGGTAGGTGGAATCATCACCTTTATTACTAAGAAGTTTGGGGTGAGTGAGAATAAAGGAATCACTAGGATTTAGACACCCTCACTACTATGTTCTTTCTTCGACCTTATGGCCTATCTCACAATTACCAATATGAGTGGAAGGTCAATAGGGCTAATTGTTTAATTATTCTACCTAATCCGATCATAACTAACCCGGAGGTGGTGGAAAATTTTCTTTATGTTGGCACTAACCCACAAGTACAAGATGACGGTGATGATGGTGGTGATGAAGAGGAGGAAGGTGCACACTTGCACCATGAACAAGAAGTCAGTGGGCACTATGATGATGAACGGTGCGCATGGATGGAAACCGAGGTTCAAAGGATAAACACCGAGCAACAAAGACAAGGTGTTGAAATCTCCGGGTTACGGAATGATGTCCAAAGGGGCAATCACATGGCCGAGGAAAACAACCAAATGCTCTGGAGCATGATGCAACACCTTAACCTCCAAGGTCCCCCTTATGGACCCTAATGAATTGTGAGCTTTCCTCTTCTCTTCTCTTCTCTTCTCTTTTCTTTTCATTTCATTTTCAAATCATTGAGGACAATGCTTCTCCCAAGTATGGGGGGGGAGCCAATAAAGTGCCTTGTTTAAGTATCGTAGTGTTTCCAAACTCCCTTGAATTTTAATCTTTTTGTTTTGTTTTGTTGCGAAAGGCATGTTAAGCAACTTGTTTTTATTATAAATTATGACATAAATTTTTTGTTGTCTCTTCCAAAATGGTTGTTTCTTGTACATGAAAGTATTTCTTGTGTTTTGAGTGTTCTTGTTATACCTACATCATGTTTTATTGTGAAACTTCTCTTTGAGAAAAGCACAAAGTTGCAGTCTTTGAGTAAGTGTATGAGTAAGTATTTTAAGGAGCACGTTCTAACTTTAATGGTAAATTGACCCTTTAAAGTCTTCAGAGTAAAAGTAGTATAAGTTTGTGTGGGAAATAAACAGATCAAACAAAGAAAGTCGGAAGCAAAATTATTTCTAGGGCACCATTGACTCTAGGGGGCAGGAGCCGCACTACCTTACTTTCTATGTGAAGGTGTTGTCTCGAAAAACTAACTAGCTTCTATAATTCCTTCTCACTTATCAAAAAGGGGTCATAACAAATACATATGTAGGGGGCACCATTGACTCTGGGGGGCAGGAGTAGGCCTCACTAACTTCCCACGTGAAGGTGTTGTCTCCAAATATCAATAAAAATTTTGCAGTTCCCCATAAGTGTTTAAATGTGTTTACATGTTAAATGATCAAAATGATTCCCATCTCTCTTATATGAAATTAAGAAAGGATTTTTCTCGGTTGGTTTACTGTTAAGGTTATAACCTCTTTCCTCATAATATCTTTTATACATGAGCAAGAAAAGGGCTGGACTACACACACACACTCACTTAAGACTTGTTGTTGGGTTGAATAGGTTCATGAGAAATGCTTGAGGTTGTGATTAGTGTACGCTTGAAATGAAGCCTTGGAGGAGACATGAGTTTTATTAATGTTGTGATATGTTAAATCTTGTTTTGCTGCTAATGTTTATGCCTTTTGCTTGAGGACAAGCAAAGATTCAAGTGTGGGGGAGTTTGATGAGTCAATAATTAGTGTTTTTAATATATTATTTGAGTTAGTTTTATTTAGATTTTATTTGTTTTTATTTCCTTTTTAGAATTATTTTACTTCAATTGCAAGTTATTTTATTTCATGAACAAATATTTGAAAGATTGAGTCTTGGAGCAAAAGAAAGGAAATTTGGAGTTGATTTGTGCCAAAAATATGAAGATCTTATACAAAAATATCTTGTGCCAAAAGTTTGAAGATCCTTCACCAAGAATAGAAGCTTGGCGCGCCCCATATTGCCCTTTTGCTTCTTCGACAAGCTGCCTGTTTTTGTTTATTTCTGACCTAAAGCCCATGGTTTCTTGTGCAACACTTTAGTGATTTATTTTTTATGGCTTAAGTCAATGTTAGACTATAAATAGAGCAACCATCAAGCTTGTATAATCATCTTTTGTTCTCTGAAATTAATAATGACAATTGTTTCTTTGAATAAAAGTTCACCTTTATTTTATTGTTATTTTATGTTCTTCTTCTTCTTCTTCTTCTTCTTCTTCTCTTCTATGTCTACAATGAACATGAGTGAGTAGACTCTTCTTGTCTTGGGAATGTTGGATAAGTCTAATGACTTAATTCCTATCAAACCAAACCTTGAACCCTAATTTTATGTAAATCTATTTTCTAATCTAAACTCACCGTTTTTATAATGAATTAACAAGTATCAAATTCATAAAGCGACAGCGGAGGATTAGTACTTGTTAATTCATAATCACAAATATCAAAGCAAAGCATCGAAATAAGAAGTTTTGATATTGGAACAAGTGAATTTAGACAAGGATTGCAAAACATAAGAATAATCTAGCAAACCTTGAGACAATAAAGTTTCGTTCTTCAAGGATTCCAATAGCAATCAACCATGAGAATAGGCGTGGTTGCTAGAGGAACACACTCACTGAAACCGAAAGGAGATGTGATAGGCTAAAGAGAAACTTGTCTTTAGAAAATAGGTCTAACATAAAGTTCTAGGTTTAGGGTTTGGTTTGTGAAGGATTTGTCATCATGACGAACCAATAATCCCAAGATGCTTTTTATTATTATTTTTAAACCGTTAAAAATCCCAACTTTTCAACTGAACTTTCCCCTAATCATTCGTAAAAGTTAATTGAATTCAACAACTCCCTGCCGAAACGATACTCTTATTACTACATCTGTAAACCGAGCACTTGCGGTTTTACTACATCAATAAGTAAGGGCAATCATCATCTCACAAGCTGGTTTTGTGGAGTTGTGTTAGGCCTAACCATAATTTCTAACGGTATCATTCAATAAAACTGATTTTGAATAAATTATAGTTTTATCCATTTATAGGGACCACATTTGACGCGCAACAATATAATAGGATATGATATATATATATATATATATATATTGTTAAATCTATTTCCAAGTAGTTCTCTATTTATTTTTTCGTTGACTGGGTAGTTCCCTATTTATACTTATGTATCTGTATAAGTAATACATGCTGTATGCGTATAAGTATGAAAGACACTACTCAACAAATCTAAAATTAATCATTTGAAACGACAAAACAGAACTGAGTCCACACACAAATCTTGTCACTCCAATACATATGGACTAGATTCTCCCCTTTTACGTAGCCAAATGAACTCCACAAGCTACTTTCACTACTTGCTCTCATATATGGGCCCTTACAACTAAGATCAAATATCGTATCATATAATTATCAATCAATGTTTTCCACTCTCTCTTTCTCCAAACTATGTATTCTTTCCATAATATGTGAAAAAGAGCAAAAACACAGTTAGGAAGAACTGTTTTGAATTCTTTCCAAAAATGAGTCAGTGTGTTCCTAGTTGGGATGTTGACGAAAATCCTCAACCACCTCCAAGATCAGTCTCTCTTCGTTCCAACTCTAATTCAACTAACCCTCATGATGTTCCCATGTCAGCTTACTCTCCTTAATTTTCTCTTTTTATTTAGTTTTTCGTGAGAAAGTTTTAACATGTGGTTGCGACCTGATAGATGTTGCGTGCATGTTTGGATTGACGATGATGCTGCCAAAATTACGATGGACTGTCGTAATTTTGGCTAAAGTTACACCTGAGGGATGTAACAAAGACATCGCCACCTGATTTCATTAAACTTACTGTCAATCCAAATATGCACGGAATATGTTGATAACCACGGTTACCAATCAAATACCGTACTAAAAGGTATAAAATCACATGAACAGTGTTGATGACTGAGTTGTACGTTTGTTTTGTGAATTCAGGTTAGACTATGATGTAGCAGAATTGACATGGGAAAATGGACAAATTTCTATGCATGGCTTAGGGTTACCGAAAGTGCCGCATAAACATGCATCAGCCGCAGGTACAACACCTTCCAAGGAAACATGGGAAAAGCCTCGTGGTAGTGGCACCTTGGAGTCTATAGTGAACCAAGCCACTAGCTTTCCACACCGCGGAAAATCACCCTTTCTCGCCGGTGGTGGTGTTTATGGCAACATGTTAGTCCCATGGCTTGACCCACAACGTGCGGCAGCCATCGCAGCTGCGACAGCCGCCAACAACGGCATGGCTGTGGACGCGTTGGTTCCCTGCTCCAATACTACTAAGGAGCAGAGAACCCATGCAATGGATCCAGTCCCTAGATCAGGGATTGGGTCATGCATGGTTGGCGGCCATACACCTGTGGGATCCTGCAGTGCTGTCGTGGCCGCAACGCAGGACGAAGGAGGTATCCTTGCTGCGTCAGCAGCGAAGCGTGAGAGAGTGGCACACGTGGCGGGGAGCGGTAGGGACCAAAGTATGAGTGGCAGTGCAACCTTTGGGAGGCAGAGCCAGCAAGTGACACTAGATAATACGTACGATAGGGAATTTGGTATGACTGGTTTCACTTCAACTTCAATAGCTTCTATGGATAACACCAGCTCTGAGAAGCAGTGCACCAGGACCACCACCGTAGACGACCATGATTCTGTTTGTCACAGTAGACCACCGGTAAGATTCTCACTCATATATATAATGGTGCTTTGTGTGTATTAATATGAATGATCATTGATTAGTTTTATATATAAAGTGGCCAAATTCATGTTTAAGTATATAGGAAAAGTGATGCCAAACCTTAATAGTTGGTTAAACTTATTTATCATTAAAAAAATAGTATCAAACATTATTATTATGTTATATATAATCTCTATGTACCAACAGTATAAATTTTACTATGTTGTGTTAATTTTTAAAAAGATTTTACAATATGTATGCCTAAATTTGGTGGAAGTGTAAAACATGTGAGATCATCATATTAGGTTAATAGCGAGTCTCCAACATCTTATACTTACAACGTTGTTATTACCAACGTAACGCGTCTTTTGATTACACCCCAAGAACACTTTTAATACAAGTATCCACTCTTGCTCTCCATCAAGCCGCACCACCAGGCTTATATGGTATCACTGATTAGAGAGTTCGGAGAGCGTCCAAATCAACACGTTAGGATCACTAAGAGATGGTATACCACATCTATTTAGGCTTAGGGGAGACTAATATAGTTGGGATTGTTACATTAAACTAAGAGTATTCACACAAACAAGTTGAAAACTAAGAGCTTATGATATCACTGGTTGGAGAGTTCGGAGAGCGTCAAATCAATTAGTTAATGATCTAAGATCACTCAGAGATCATATACGGAGACTAAAATAGTTCGGATCGTTACATAAGTTAAGCATTCACACAAACGACTTGAAAACCACATCTTTATCTAAAAATTTAAGGCAATAGGGATTTAAGTCTAAAATTTTAAGGCAATAGAGATATGAGTCCGGTAAACATGTATTAATCAATATATATTCTTTAATCTAATTTGAAACTTCCCACTCACACATGATTAATTAAATCAACTTAGATTTTCTTGGGTTTAATTTAGAGAATAATTTAGTAGTTGAGATTTAGTTAGATTTCTAGCTTCTTTTAGATATAAAGTAATCATATGGATTGAATAATTGTCGGCAACCCTTGTTTGGTTGACTTGAATGTCTCCACTTGTTTGATTCCTAAATTTTCTTGTTAATTTAATAATGATTTGAGATTATATATAATAGAGGGAGGAAGCTGACGTGGATGAGAAAAAGAGAGAAAATAGAAAATCATCAGTTTCCACTAAAAGGAGTAGAGCTGCAGCTATACACAACCAATCTGAAAGGGTAAGTGAGCACATAAAATGTACTTTAATTTATATAATATTTTAATAACTATAAAATCAAGGATTAGTTGTTGATTGGTTCATTCTTTTATTGGAATTTCAGAAAAGGAGGGATAAGATAAACCAGAGAATGAAGACATTACAAAAGTTGGTCCCAAATTCCAGCAAGGTATTAGAATATATATAAAGTTAATTTAATTAATTGGTTTCAACTATATAGCTATTGGAATTTTGAAAAGCCAACAATGATTGTTTATATGTGGTATATGAGCCAATTATTAGGTATCTAATGGTCCCAAATTCTTATCAGTTTTTTTCTTCAATGATGCTATAAATTAAACAGTTGCTATGATGTAACGTTATTTTTTTTGCTCAATCACTTTCCAAGACTTCAAGTAGAGGTCCCCTGATGATTCTGCACTATAAATCTGATAAGGTCACGTTATAATTTTGTTTCTTCTTCTTGGGATCTTGCCTTATAAATTTTCATCTGAGAAAATTATTTCTTTTTGATGAAAATTGTATCTTCATAAATTATTTTTCATAAACTATCACGACAATTCTATGAATAAAACATAAAAATTATTTATTTATATAAGTTGTTTTACATAAATTCAGAAATAAGTCAAATCCAAATGGGTCCATGTTTTTCTTTGATTTGTGATTGGTGTTGAGGCTATATTTTTGTTACTTTGGGATCTTATATGGGACTCATGTTATTCCTCTCTTTGCCATATCTCATGCCTATTGGATTTGATATTTCATTATCTTTTTCAATTTTTTTTTACAAATATGAATTATATACCTGGAAGGTAACAATTTTAACAATGAACCACCTCTTATCACCACCAAAAAACAAAAATACAGTGAAGATAAAAAGTTATGATTATTAGTCATATCACAATTTTTGCCGTAAAACAACAAAAAGTCATTTCACAATTTAAATTATTCACAGAATGCTTTCAACTTGAGTTTCAATTTTCCTTAAAAAAAAAAAACTTGAGTTTCAATTTGAATTTTCAATCTTTATTATTTTTCAAAATATATCTTTTCGTACTTTAATTCAATGCACGCATGATTAAAGTTTGTCCACTTGGACCACTTTAAACTTGGATCTTCTATACATTTTACTTGACTTGGTCCATGTTATATTTGAACATCAAACAAATTTCTTATGCATTGTAGCATACCTTTGTCCGTACAGTATATGTTCAAAGATAAGTATTGACATATACAAAAAGTATTACATAGTTTGTATATCCAATTAACTATTTTTGTACAAGTATATTTCATAAACTTTTATTGAGTCAAAACAAAATGCAATAAACTTTTACAAAAAATATTAATGATGAAACCATTATAGTATATACTTAATTTTAACAATTTTACATAAACATATTGGGTGTGTCTACGAACCTTCTTAAAAGAGTTCAAAGATGAACCTTTATCATTTTAACAATAGAATATAAATTTTATAATAATCAAAAAAGAAAAGAGATTCAATATTTTAGTAAAATTTAGGGTGCGTTTTTTTCAGCTTTAAAAAGAAATAGATTTTAGATTTTGAGTTACAAGAATCTAGAGATTTTTTTTAGAGATTTTTAAAAAAATCTAAAGCTATTTCTATTTGTTTACTATCATAAAAATCATTTTTTAAAGATTTTAAGCTCTTACACTTCTCCTTGTATTTAAAAAAAAAAAAAGATTTTGGAAAACCTACTAAAATAACTTTTCATTTTGAGGCTAAAAATGATTTTTTTAACAAAATGGATTTTTAAAAAATCTAAAACACACACTACAAAAATAAATAAAAAATGATTTTTTAGTTAAGAAAATATATTTTTTTTCCAAAAAATCCAAAACAAACGGGCTCTTAAACACACGTGAGTTAGTTTAGTGATGTTGCATTGGAACCTTAGAATGTGTTTTTCTTATGTCTTAAGTTCAATGTTTCCGGTGCTAATTTCGATGGACTAATTTGATTTTTTAAAAAATATTTTACTAAAATATACCAAAAATATTAGAGTTTATCTTTAAATCATTCTTGGGAGGTCTATTTTAGACAAATCATGCTATCCATATAATTAAAGATAAAGATTCTGAACGATGTGATTAATTGAATGGTCATGAGCTTTTTCCAGTCATATATGGCTATGTATGCATTGTTTTCATCCATCTTTGTCCACACAAAATCAATCTCACTACTTGTTGTGACACTTTGACATGGTTGGCTATTTGGTGAGGAAACACCGAACTGCTCCCACAGAAACCCTTTCCTAGTAGTAGGGCCTAATGCTCTTTAATGACATAAACATGTAGACAATTAACGTTTTGGCCACACCCTAAATAGAGGGGACAGAAAAATAGTTGAGAAGAAAAACCCACAGTCTGTATAAACAAAAAAATTCAAAATAGTATTTAACAAAGAGATATATTTAAAAGAGAACTTGTTAATTGCTTATTCGTGAAGTTATTGTAACCCAACTCTACATATATTGGACTCATTTATGGTCATAGATTTTATGATTTTTATATATGAACTTGATTTAAATTTTCTTTTCTATAATTTACTTGATTTAACCGTTGTTACAGACCGATAAAGCTTCAATGTTAGATGAGGTGATAGAATATCTGAAACAATTGCAAGCACAAGTGAACATGGTAAATAGATTCAACATGTCATCCATGATGATGCCAATGACAATGCAACAACAACTTCAAATGTCGATGATGAATCCAATGGGCATGGGAATGGGGCCGATGGGAATGGCCGGGATGGGCATGGGTATGGGAATGGGCATGGGAATGGATATGAACACCATGAATCGCGCTAACATCCCTGGAATGCCTCCCGTCCTCCACCCTTCTGCATTCATGCCCATGCCTTCGTGGGATGCCGGTGGTGGTGACCGACTTCAAGGGCCTCCAGCAGCTGGGATGGCTGACCCCCTCTCCACATTTTTTGGTTGCCAATCACAGGTAAATAAACAACATTTCATATAATCTTATTTATCAATTTAAAAAAATAGAAAATAAAAAATTATTATTAATTAAAGTAGCATAATTGCAACCGCAATATTGTGACCAAAAATATTATGGATTATATCACGCCATGCAATCACAAAAATATAGTGTGCATACGACGTGATATGGTCCACAATTTAAAGCTATGATTGGGTGTAAGAAAAATTCAACCTTCTTATAGTGATGGAAAGCAAACAGCTGGTTTTTGATGAACTGGCTAGGTCCTGAAATTTAGAGACACTATAGATAAGGGTGTAGTAGACAGTCAAATCAAATTCATCGTGTGATAAATATTGTCTTTCAGTTTATTGAGATAGTGACAATGTTCTGTTCGAATAGTACTTTGAAATGTCAATAGCATTTATCCAAAAGAAAATAATCAAAAAAACAAAAACTGGTTTGTGTAAGTGATAAGGGTGTAGGACATATGCACATAAATTTTAATTTTGACTATTATGAATTGAAAAAAGATATATATATATATATATATATATATATATATATATATATATATAAATAGTTAGAGGTGAAAATCCACCTTCTACACTCAATAAAAATCACCATAAAAATTAACACTCTAGTTAAATATAAAGGACTTTTAGGGCAATTTTATCTATCTTTTATAAAATGTCTCTATTAATGATATGCATCATAAAATGTCTATTATATAGGTGATTTTTATTTGGGTATGATTTGTTATACTTGACATGTAAAAAACAAACATTGAATATGTAAAACATTTTTAGGGGTAATATTTGAATATATGTTATAATACAATTAATAAAAAAAATATTAATTTTGTGCAGCCTATGACCATGGATGCTTATAGTAGGATTGCTGCCATGTATCAGCAAATGCAACAACAACCTCCAGCACCAGGTTCAAAGAATTGATCTGTACGTTAATGTTATAGTTGTGTGTTAATTAGCAGCAACCAGAATATATCATCTGAATTTATTTTTTGTGAGTAACTAAAATGTATATTAGCTCCAATACAAGTTATGAGAATAAATATACTGCCTTATATCTTGGGGTGTGTAACTTATAAAAATTAATTACATGCCTTTCTTTGTTATTTTATTTTGAACGTATGCAAGTTTCATTGCACCCAAAAAAAAAATGTATGCAAGTTTCATTTAACTTGCCATTCTAATATTAATGGTTTTTAACTTTTTTTGAATAGTTTGAATTAATTAAAATCTTGTTGATAATTTTATAGTATGAGATATATCCATAATTAAAATCTTGAATAGTTTTTAACTTTTTTTTGAATATTTTTATAATCTTGTTAGATATATAGGATCACATAATTGGATTCATTGTTCTAAATGAAGTTGTGGTTATATTACAAACTTTTATATTGCGAAAAAGTGAGAAAATGAGATATAATCGGTTGAAATTGCGGTTGCAATGTCGTTGCAAAAACCACAATATCCTTTTATATAGAGACCATAATTATTTTCCCTTGCCATCAATGGGGCACACCACCCTTCACCGAGAGCAACACGACCAAATAATTGGTCTTGTTTCAACTGTTTTTTCTTCCCATGTGTGTCTACGAAGCACCCCATGGGAAGTACACTGCTCTCCTTTCTTATGTGGCGTGTACTTCCCATGAGCAGTCTATGAAACAATATTTCTCAGAACTATCACACTTCCTTGATAACAAGTTCATTGGTTTGTGACATAATTTGCTAAACTCTAGCAAACCACGAATTGGTTTGTGAGTACCATGATTCACGTTATTTTTGCGATTTTCAAAATTCACAGAGAATTCAGTTCATAAAAAGTGTAGTACCAACGAATCAACTCAAAAAAAAAAAAATTAGAAATAAATAAAAACAAATAGTAAAACTAATTTACTTGGTCTTGGAAAGCAATTATCAATTTAGAAAAAGTTAATAATCAATCGGCCCCACCAACTCTATGACATGTTTAAACTTAGATTAACCAAGTTGTAGCCGCTTTATTTATAGGCTAAGCCTATATTGGTTGATTCTATGATGCACAAGCGATAAATATAAGCATAAAGTTTAAAGCACCTTAAGTATGCACACTTGGAGAACATTAATTTTCATGAAGAATCCTATAGCAGTTAACAATTGAATGAGGCTTTTTTCAATTCTTTTGTTATTGTTTTTTTTTTTTCTTTTTTGAAGGAATTCTTTTGTTTTTGTATATACTTGAAATGAAACGACAATCAACTATCGTAGACAAGCGAATGATAATTGGTGTTGGCTTGAGACCTAGAAGTGTGTTTCTTCTCAAGGTCTTATGTTTGATTTTTTTGGTGTCAATTTGGATGGCTAGTTTAGCTTCCTAAAAAAACAAAAAGTAACTGTCGTAGAAGTATTTTGGTCATTTTAGGATAAGAGCAATTTGTGAGGCCTAAATAGCAATTTTTGAAAAATAAAGATAGTTACAGTAACGTAGCATTGAGAAAAGTATGAAATTTGATGTTCACACATTTGATAAGGATGAAACATACCATTAAAAGATGAAATACCCTTCAACAGTTAACTACCGCCAGTTTTACTATTCCTCGGCAGTTAACTGACGAAATTCCTGTTAATTGCCGAGGAAAGCAATTATACAGACAGTGGGTTCTACATAAATGAACCAAGCCATTTTTCGACCAGTTTTTACCTGTAATTCAACCAGAGCATTTCCATATGCAATACAACTCATACAACATTTATACTCAGTCATAAACAAAAAAATTACATTATCTTTTACAGTTGTCCATAATGAAATCAATCCAACATTTCACTAAAATTACATGAATGTTTGAAATTCATCAAAACATTAAAGAGTGTCCATAATTAAACAACAAATTACATAGCATTAAATTAAATCTTTATTGAGATTCTACACACTTGCAGATGGAACGAAGACACATATATAATATATTATCTTCCACCATATTCCTAAACATAAATCCGACGTCGCTATCGTCGCGAATAAGCCAAGGCATATAGCTCGCCGTTTTTCATGCGTGTTCATCTTTATCTTCTCTTAAGTCTATGCAAGGCATTTGAGCAAATAAGTGACGTGTATATTGATTTTCACCAAGATGCTCAAAATATGTGTTAAGTTTTGCCTTCAAATCATCAAGAGAGTCAGTCAGCGTTGTCATAACCTTAACTGTCTTTTTGAAATAAGAGTACCGAACACAACCTTCAATTTTTGCAACCTTAGACATGTTTCACTTCACAAAAGCTTTATGAAAAAAAATCATACATTAGGATGAAATTAAACGAAACGTAATAATCAATAAAAATGTATATCAAATGCGTAAACATTAATAAAGAATGAATAAGTATTGCACTAGTTTCACCACATAAAAGTCATATATTCATATATTTATATAAATTACATAATGTTAGTTATAAATTGACCACAACAAATTGATGTTACAATATCGACCCCAAAAAATATGTCAGTGTAATTTCAACCAAAAAAAAGGATTAACACCGACAAAAAATCACTCATAATCACTTGGGGAAGATAAAGTGAAATAGAATCTTCTTCATCTTCCCCAATAACTTCAAATTGTTGCTTTGCTTTTTCGGGAGTGTCGCACAAAATAGGTTCCACTTCATTTGACTCCTTTTTTAGTTGGGGTGTGTCATACCCAATGACGCGACAGGGCGGTTTCTCTCCCATTTCAATAATCATGACATTTCGAAACCTATCATGTTGATCCAAATACTCATCTTCTCAAGTCATTGCCTCTTCATTCTTGTGATTATTCCACTCCATAGATGATGGAGGTAGTGGACAACCATCCTTCAAAAAATAAGCACAAAATGATTCAGACTTAAGCCAATGCACATGCTGAGAGTTTTTTGCTTAGCTAATGGTGGCTCTCTTAGTGGAAAAAAAGATTCTGAATTTCCAATTTCATGATTTGTCAACAAGACCACACACCTATTGTAATAGTTAGCAACAATGTGTCCCATGTCCGGAAACGTCAACCACTTATCAACATGTGCAATACCACTCATATTTGTGGGAGGATGTAAGCCATTTAAAATGTAGTTATAACGATCATCACCCGCATATACTCCCAAATAATCATCTATTTGGTCTTTCAACTATTGAATAAGATGTCAACGAATGATGATATGACTTTCTTCGGTCAATCTCATGAACTCAGCTATAGCCCGAAATCCACAATGTCCATCGCCTATAACATCCACCACTTTTTCAATAAATGGAACCATTAACTTTGGCATTTAATCAATAGGGCTCAAAATCAAAATAGACATTGGAACTGAAGTAGGCTTTGGAAACCAAGTAGGTGGTGGAAGTGGGTAACATGATGTTTTACCAAGACGAGCACCATTTTTTTTTAGAAAATGATGAAGTTGTTGGTGACGGTTGACTATCCGGATTTTGGGAATCAACAACCTCCCACAAAGAAGGGATTCAATAGTTGATGCCACTTTTGCTCTAGACCTTGCAATATCCACGTTTTTCTTGGCTCCCTTGGTTGGTATTTTCCTGGTGGTGGAGACAACATGATGGTGTTAGGAAATGCCAACTACCGCAAAACCTCTTTCATTTCTAGCTTCATTTGGTAACACTACAAGAAACTTGACATTTAGTGACAGCAAAAAACCGTAGGTATAACCCAAAAAACTATACCTACGGCCATTTTTTTCGTGGACAATAATAGACTTTTACCTACGGATTTCGGACGTCGCTATAGCCTATAGTAACGGATTTTCTCCGTAGGACAAAACAATTATTTATACCTACGGTTTTTAGACATAGGTATAGAACCTAATCAGAGCTTAAACTGATTTTTACCTACGACTTTGGGACGTAGGTATAGAACCTGATCAGACTTGAAAAAGATTTTTACCTACGCCTAATGCTGTTACTACAGACTTCAGTGACCAAATATATCATTGGTATAAATAATTCCCATGAACAACAATAACGTATTCACGCGATTTGTCGCTGTCATTATACACATCGAATTCTTGATGCCATATTTTTTAAAATTTTATTTTAAGAAATTAATCAAAATACAAACTAGGCAATTAAATAGATATATTTAGAAAGCAAAAAAAGGTTCCACACCATAAGTATTGAAGATTAGCACCAGGTCTTACAAACATATAAATTAACAATACCTAAATCATGTTTATCCAAATGTAGTTTGGAGCATTAATCAAAACAAAACATAACCATATTAGGCATACTAAGCCTTATATATAACAATGTCAATAAGTACTTCCAAAAAAACAATGTCAATAAAGAAAAGAACCAAAGCAATGACCATTTAATAGCCTAGTTTGCAACTTCAAACTTCCATCTTCAAGTCTCCATATTAGCCTCCTAATCTTCATCTACAAGAAATAAAAAGAAAAGGTGAACAATAACACAATTCAACATTGAGAATATCACTCCAGAAATATAGAAAATATTAACAACTTTAGTGAGAATTAATTTAATACCATTTTCATTATTTTCATTCCTGCTTGGACTATGGGAATTCAAAGGATTATGAACACTAGAAGCATCAGTAACCTATCACAGAAAATAGAAAATTAAAGATAAAGATCAGTATTAAATCATTGAATCAACTTCTATTTTTATACGAAGTTTGAATCATTATGATATACCTGTCTAGCAACTTGTATTATCTCATTCACATCTTCTCCAAAAAATCGACTTTGAATCAAGGTCATGACATTTGCTAACAAGCCCTCCATAGTCTTAACTCTATTACGCAGCTCTTCATTTTCAGACAAATCAACCTTTGATTTTTTAGATTTTGGAAACTTGCCCATACAACGCACGCGTCCCTTCTTTGCAGCTCCTTGTACTTTAAAAAATATGTCATCCTTCCAAGACATAGAATCTTGCTTGTTTTGGGAAGATTGAGATGTTTCAGCCTCATTACTATGCTTTTTTAGTTCTTCCTGAAACAAAACAAAATTACAAACAGTTGGCAATATGGCATGACCAATCTTAGAACTGATCTTTACTTCAAACTCAACATCAAAACAATATACACTTAGTAACTGAACTTTGCAACTTAGTAACGAAACTAAATCTCCCAAAAAATTATTGAATCTTCATGAACAGAGAACCAATGACAACTATTACAAGAATTCGATTTAAAATTCAGAAAAATTCGTCAAAATCTTAACTATTGTAAGATATACTTGGTAAAAATTCAACTCAAACTACAAAGCGATTCAATCAAAGAGTAAACACATAAAATCAAAAACAAAAATATACAGATTCAGTACAAAATCATAGCAACTTAGTAACATAATCAACAGATTAAATATGCACCAACAACCATGAATTTATCATTCTGTTCAGGTTTTTGATTCGATGTTAAAGCACAAATGCTGACAGAAGTGTAAGAAATATGCACCGCAACCAGATCAATAGCCCACAAATGTGGACTTAAATTCCAGCCACTTCTACACATGATCCCTACTAAGATCCCAATTTTTTGCAGCTTTTTCTCAGTTCAGAAGTGTGCAATTTTTTCAAAACAATTTCCTTAGTTTAGTTCCATGAAAAAATAGTGAAATACATAAAAAAGTGTACCAAAACTTTTATATACTTACAATCATTCTTGCAGCTTTTTCATTGATAATTGACCCATCTTTACATGTGCGAGTTTCAATGTAAATATCATGACGTTCAGGCATCACTCCTTTTCCCCTTTTCATCTAAAAACCAACCAAACAAGTTATATATTTATTGTTTTTAAATACCATTCCCCCAATGAAAAATACAAAAAACAAACCTTTTCATCAATAAGTTGTGGGAGACTTTCTGTGCCCATACAGTGGACATCCTGATACTTGGCACGATTTTGTTTATTGATTGCGCTCACTTTTTGCAATTGGTATAAGATATTAGTAATAATAATAAACATTTTAATGTATTACTTATAATATGTATGACTTACTTGTGCTTTATCAGAGAACCAATGATTAACCTACTCGCGGTATTGAGCTTCGTCAACCCTAACATCACGTACAACAGATACAATTTCTTCTATTGTCTTACTCGAGTCAAATCCATCTGCCTTTAAATCACCCTTCCATTGTCTCCATTTTTCATTCAA
>Ga0228711_1007300_pt1 | contig 16081 bp, 8 predicted proteins | sample MedpolnodulmetaG_2_FD_177996 | JGI IMG/M metagenome (GOLD analysis project Ga0228711, IMG submission 177996) | Root nodule microbial communities from Medicago polymorpha collected in Santa Monica, California, United States - brown nodules | ecosystem: Host-associated > Plants > Roots > Nodule...
TTTTTACTCTTAAAACTTTCATTCTAATCATTGTTAAAAGTTAATTAAATTCATAACTCCCTGTCGGAACGATACTCTATTTTTACTACTTCGGTAAAACCGTACACTTGCGGTTTTGCTCATCATTTGGCCTGAAGGAAGATTTAATTGTGCAAATATATTTCTAGAAGGAATCTTGGAAATATATTTCTGAAGAATTATTTGTTTCAACATATTTCTGAGAAGAATATTTGATTCAAATATATGTTGCTGCTGAAGGCTATATATATACAAGACTGTAAGACCTAATTTATCATTCAAGCCGTCATTAAAGAAATAGCTTTTTAAGGTTTTGAGTCTATGTTCTTTGTGAGCCTTTTCTTGTATCGCTTTGATACATGATAAGGACTAAGTTTTAGTTTTTAATTATGAGCCTTTCTTGTATCACCTTGATGCAAGCTTAGGACTGTTTTTATTGAGTTGTACATTGTTGCTACTCCAAAGCTTTGAAGCACGGAGGTAGTTTATTGTTTGAAGGTAACTTCACCATATTGAGTTGTAATCTAATAATCACAGGGGTTATGATTGATTGAGGAAAGTGAGATGGGATCTCAGATCTAGGAGTTCCTAGGTTGAAGTCAAGACGAGTAGGTCCTAGGTCTAGAGTTGTAAACGAGGAGTTTGTTGAAAACTTAGAAGAAGGACTACACTAGTGGATTTCCTTCCTGGCTTGGTAGCCCCCAGAGTAGGTGTGTTTGTCACCGAACTGGGTTAACAATTCTCTTGTGCCATTTTATTTTCTGTCCTTTATATTTTCCTTGTTGTCTTTATTTACTGTAGCACGATGTTCTAAATATTACACTCAACATTTATAATCTGTGTATGGTGTTGGAACATCACATAGAACATTTGGTTGCTAGTGTGCCGGAATTTCAATTGGTATCAGAGCAGGCACCCTGCCTGTTTTAGGGTGAGCTCTAGGGAAGATACTTTCTCGCATAATGGATAAGGAAGGAGAAGCTGTGTACATACCACCTCTGTTGGATGGCTCCAACTATGATTATTGGAAATCATGCATGAGTGCTTTCCTCAAATCCATAGATATCAAGACATGGAAAACAGTACTGAAGGGTTGGGAACATCCTATGGCTCTTGATAAAGATGGAAACAAGACAGCTGTTCTGAAACCAGAAGAAGAGTGGTCCACTTCTGAAGATGAGTTAGCTCTTGGAAACTCCAAGGCATTGAATGCTCTATTCAATGGAGTGGACAAGAACATGTTCAGGATGATCAAGCAAGGCACTATTGCTAAGGATGCTTGGGAGATTCTCAAAACTGCACATGAAGGTACTTTTAATGTGAAAAGTTTAGGACTTCAACTTCTTACAACAAAATTTTAAAATCCAAAGATGATGGAGGATGAGAACATACATGATTATTACTTGAACATTCTTGATATTTCTAACTTTTTTGACTCACTTGGAGAGAAAATTTCAGATGAAAAGCTTGTTAGAAAAATTCTCAGATCTCTACCCAAGAGATTTGATATGAAGGTGACTGCCATTGAAGAAGCCCAGGACATCTCCAGTATGAAGGTTGATGAGCTAATAGGATCACTTCAAACCTTTGAATTAGCTAGTGGATATAAGAAGAAAAACATAGCTTTTCGTTTCTAACACCGATGAGGAAGATGTTTAATGTGAAATGAAGACTGATGAAATTATTTTAGATGCAATTATGCGTCTTGGTAGAGAATTCAACAAAGTGTTGGAGATGATTGACAAAAAGTCGAGGCCAAATGTTCAGAACATCTCGTTCGACATCATCATAAACAGTGAGTCTCAAAGAAGGGATATAAATGATGAAAATTCCAATCATGTGACAACATTAACAGGAAGATATGATTCTGATGAAGAATCAAGTGATGAAAGGGTTTCTTATAAGGAATTGACTGAATCCTTCAAGGAGCTTCATGCCAGAAGTGAAGAGGTGATAGCTCGACTGCTGGTTGAAAAGAACAAACTATTGTCAGCTAACTATGGCTGTCAAAATGAGGTAACTCTTTTATCTTCCAAACTAGAGAAACAGAAGAAAACCATCAATGATCTTTTTTGGGAAAAAGAGAAACTTATGTCAATCACCACTAGTTTATAAGAGAAAAACACCTTGTTAAATTCCAAATTAGAAAACATGACCAAATCTAATCGGATGTTAAACATTGGGTCTAATGTGTTAGATGAAATACTGCAAGTTGGGAAGACATCTGGAAATATGAAAGGAATAGACTTTGACTATGGCCTGTGAACAAAGAAATCAAAATTCCCACAAAGAAGTTTGTTCCTCCTGAAAAGAAGACTGAGTTTGTAATGTTGGATCACATGCCTTAACATCCTGCCCGACATCTAAACCCCCAACCAAGGAACAAAAAGAAATCTCCTTGGATATGTCACCATTGTGGTAGATATGGTCACATAAGGTCGTACTATTATAAATTGTATGGATATCCTCAATCTCATGATAAAACAAAGGTCAGTGGTAAGATTGTTCAAGCTAGGAAAGAATGGAAACCCAAAACTCCTAATGTCAAACCAAGTGTTAAATCATCTGGTATGGTTTCTGTTGTTGCTGATAATGTTGACACATCTAAAAAAATTGCTTGTAAAACTGGGAATCTAGAAAATCTTAGGACTATTGAAACCCTAGGTCAGTCTAGTTTAAATGTTACTGATGCTTATAGTGACTTATTGTATGCCTCTGTTTTTCTTTAGTGATACCTTATCTCTTGTCAACCATTTTCTCGGTAAAGTTTGTAACCATTACAAGAATGTATGGAATTTGCATGTGACAAATTCCCACGCAAAGGATAAAAAAGTCCACGCAAATAGCATTTTGCGGCGGAAGAAACCCCCTCACAAAAGTTTGCGCCGAAAATAAGTCACAACAAAAGCTAGTATGCTTTGTGTGGGACAAGTGCCGCCGCAAAAGCCAATATGCAGGCCAACAAAAAGTGGCATTTGGGTGGGACTCTTAGTCCACCGCAAAAGCCAGGCTGACAAAGAAAGTCTGTAACACCTCCTTTTAATTGATAAAATTAAATAAATAAAATTTCAATTTGACAAAATTTTTGACATAGTCTCATTTAAAAATTCATTATTTTGCATGTCGTCAAAAGTTTGTACCTGATAGCAGTTTTGTAATTGATAATAAAGACTTATCAAGTCACACCACTGGACTTATAAACAATTGCCAGGGGAGAATATGAGAATTTGTTTCTTTTAAGATTTACTACTCATTATGTACAAAAATAATCCTCAAGTAAATTTATTCTTTTAATTTACAAAAGATTTATAAACGACAAGGGAGGTATTACACAGTAAATAGTTTTCAAATCCAATTAGAAGTGAAAGTCCTCGAGATACATATCAATAACCAAATGCTAAATCAATAATCTAATACAAGAAAATATCAAATCTTCATTTTCCCTCAACAATTCATCTAGTCTCAGCTTGATCCCTTGTACAATCCTCAAATATAGCTACTAACAAAATCAGGAAGACAAGCAGAAAAAAAAAAGAATATGGGGTCAAATTACGGATCAAGTAATATCGATAGATATGAGAATTCACACAAAAATATTTATTTACATATATATATACAGCTCACATAATTTTCGAAAATAAGTAGTAGAATTTGATAAAACAGTTGACTCAATGCATGATGACTCTTTAATACTAACACTACTCCATGGAGACTAATGTTGTCAAAGTTTGCCGATATGGCAATCAAATCGTGCAACTCATAATTAATGAAACCTCAAACGGTAGTAACCATCATGGTACTCATCGGAATTCTCATTAGAGTGCTCTGCATTGATCTCGAATTAGTTCAGTGGAGTGTCAGAGTAGATATGTTGGCTAGTGGGATTACCGGCGATCAATGTAGCTAATCACTGAGCCATTGGTACATGCCCCACTCATATCTAACCCCCCATGGCCCTCACTTTGCTAGTCTCCTAAAAAGGTGATCCAAATCATCAAACAACAACGATTATGATTTAGTTGGAATTGTTGTCTAACGGACAAACAAGGAAACATAAGTTCATGAGTAGTAACAATACCAATTTTAAAATAGAATTATGATTCAATCAATTGTGTATGGATAATTTAACATATGCCTAAAACATTTTGTTTCTCAAACAGACTTTGACCTCACATTAGTTAGACCCGATACGTAGTTGTATCAAAATAAAGTTTCATTATTAAATTATCTAAGCTCACAATCCAACTAAGTCAAAAGCATAATCATTCTAATTATTTAATCTCACTAGACCCTAATTAATAATCCATTTTTAAATCATAACCTCACTCACTACTAATTTAAAAACTCGACTTAAATTATAAAATGATGAAAAACTTGTTTTAATCATAAGGACTTATTTATGTATTTTTATCCAACACCTAATTTACCGATTTACCGACCAACTTATAAATATATGAAGGAAGACGTCCTTGGATCAAGTTAATTCTGATCCATTAGAAAAAATACAATTGATACCGACTTTAAACCTCATTCCAATTCTTTCAGATCTAAGCCCGAAAACAAATGCACACATAAAAAGTCTCTAATGACTTAGACGACTCAACTTTACCGGCTATACATAGAGCCTAACTACGTGTCACGGATAAAGTTCTTGTGGGAAAACCTTGTTTATGCACACCCAATTATCACGACATAGCTACGGTTCTTGTGATCAAACCTTATCTATGGAAATTAATACACAAAAGTAATTAATCACACTGATTCCCAAAACACCCTTAATGGTTAATCAGCCCCCACCTGAGTACTTTACCGAATACTCCGACGCAGTAGCTACAAAACGTTGATAGCTCCAACGCGCAGACAAACAATTGCAGTCCAATTTATAGTCACCACCAGCACGAGAGACAGGGCAGCATGTGACAACAGAATTCCCGGCAACAATAACGCATGACAGAATACACATGAAAGTTAGAAGTGAATCCAATTTAATTTATGTCAACAGTTAGTGATTTTTATAATCAGAAACATCAGTCCAAAACCATCAATCCAAAACCATTAATCTACTTAACACACACTACATAATTTTAATAAATTTAGCAATTAAGTGATGAGTAGGCCTAAGAGTGAAATTGATATGAAACAGTTCCGTAATTCGACCGATCAATTAGCTATTCAATCCCCAATGGAATTAGTTTCTTCTTCTTTTTATAAAATGCGAGCTGAAGGTTTTGCTACTCAAAACTAGAAGTGTAAACAATCGAAACAATTTCTATAATCAAAGTTAACACAAATTTAATACAAAAATTTGGATTTGCAAGAGCAAGGAAAAATAGAGTTCAATACAAATTCTCAAAATTAAGAAGTAAAACCTGATGCCTTACACACCATAAGAAAAAATTAAAGATGTAACCTAACACTCTCAAAGAAATTTATATTGACACTTTACCATTACTATAACAATAAAAAATTCCATATCCACTTGTTTCTTGAACGCTTGTGGTAGAAATTAAATTATTCAAATAATAGTAGTTTATCAAATAAAACACTTACTTATAAAACAGGTCTAGTTACAAGTACAAGAGATTGAGATCAAAATTTAGTTTTGATAAAATTAGAGGAAAACAATTTGGTAAGCAAAGTGAGTTAGAACCAACTTACATCAACAATGAAACGAGACAGACAACAATGACGACTCCAATTACATCGACACAACAACAAAAGGACTCCGGTAGTGATGCTTTGAGCGTTTCTCAATTCCAACGATATCAAACCAAAAGGAAAGAGTTAAGGGATGAAATTGGAGGAAAACAAGTGAATATTCACATCATCTGAAGTTGCTTACCGTGATTGATAAGTTTTCCGGCGCGGTTGCGACGATTACGGGCACGGTGGTCGCCGGTTAAAGTTCTCCGGTCATGAAATAAATTGAGGGGTTTGGTAGAGGTCATCATGGGGATTAGGCTGGTCGGTTTGAGATTTTTGAAATCTCACCGATCTAAAAACAAATTGGTGGTTTTTGAAGAGGAAGAAGAGATGAGCTCAGTGGTGATATTTTTGTAGCCAACGGAGGCCGGAGTAAGTCGACACATCGCATGGAAATGGTGGACGGTCGTGTGGTTTTGGAGAAGAAGAGAAAACTTCTTCTATGGTGAGTGTATGAGAAAGAGAAAAAAGATTTTTCTAAAACAATGTGTGTTTTGAAATGGGAAAATAATAATAGTAATAATAACAACAATAATAACAAAAATAAAAATAGCTACCTCATTAGGTACTTTTAATCAATATTTGACATCATACGTTTTAAAACTATGACAAAAAAATATCTTTGAATCAAAGTGTTTATAAAGGAAAGTTTAGAGCTAAAATATTTTATTCTAGTATCCAAAATACCTAAAGAACATATTTTCATGTCATTCAATTATATTTAGCAAATTCTCATCAAAACATGTATAAGTATAGACAAATAATAATAATAATAATAATAATAATAATAATAATAATAATAATAAGGATAAGGATATAAACAATAGGACGTTACAAAGTCTATTTGCATGCGACTGTCAGTCCACATCAACGTACATGGAGATTGTGTGGTATTACCGCCCACGCTAATGCCATAGAATTTTTTGAAAAATATATCTATAAGCATTTACGTGGGACTTTTTCCACCGCAAAAGAATACATTTATACTAAAGAAAATTAATATATATATATATATATATATATCAATTTAATATCAAAAAACAATTTAAAAAATGAAAATTTAAATATAATACAAGATCCAGGAGAAGTAATACAATAAGTTAATTCAATAATTTTAAAATAACATAAACATTAAATAAACAATTAAACATAAAAATAAAACTTACCAAATTAAAAAAAGTTGTAGAGAAATTGATAAAAAAAGTTAAAGTATAGAAGTTGTAAAGAGAAGTAGTGTAAGAGTGAATGAAAGAGGAAAAAGGGAAATATATATAGGAGAAAAAAAAATTAAACATTGAAGATTTGCGTTGGTCGCTTTCTGACGTAAATTCCAACTGGGAAATTTTGAAGCGGTGGTTATTTGCGGCAAAAGAACTCCGACGCAAACACTAAACGATAAATGGAGTTAGACATTTGCGTTGGCCTCAATCCACCGCAAAGGTCCTCTTTTCTCCCTCATGCTCTTTGCGACAGTCTTATGTCCAACGCAAATACCAAGCGTAAAAATATATATCCGTCAATGATTGGCGACAGCTGATTTCCGCCACTCAGTTTAAGTTCCAGAAAAAGCGCCCAGCATTTGCGTAGGTCTGTTTCCGCCGCAAAGACCTTTTTGTCAAACGGATTTGCCACAACTATAGTTTGACGCAAATACCAAATGTCATAAAAACATAACCTTTAGTGATTAGTGACAGTTGTCGTCCGGCGCAAAATTCAAAATTCAGAAACCGTGCCAAGCATTTACTTGGGGCCTGGTTCCATCGGAAATTTGCGGCGTCTTTCTTCTGCCGGAAATTCCAAAATTCAAAATATTTTTCCCGCTTTATATTAGCGAGGGCATTTTTGTCCTCAACAAAACGCATAAATCCGCCCCAAATGCTTTTAATATTTATTTTTATCAAAAATACATTTGCGTGGGATTGTTTTTGCCGTAAATGCATATATTCCCGCAACAAATTTGTGTGGGCCTAAACTCCGCAGCAAATGGGGTCTGCTAAAACCATGAATTCTTGTAGTGAACCGCTTGCATGCTAGTTACAAACCGAAAATTCCAACACTTTTCTAATTAGTCATGTTAATATTCGTTCCACAATTTTATTCCAGTTTCATAAAGGCATGGAAACTTATAATAAATGTCAAATACATAATTTTAAAAAACGTAACTTACTCTAAATTTGTCTCATTTGGGGTACCATTTTGTTTACCATTATATTTTTTTATCTAAAGAAAGTCAATCAAATTTGAAACATAGATAAACTTGTAATCAATGCTACTACGAGAGTCCTACCAAGTTTATAGGTAGATTCATGAGTTTAAGTGTTATTTTGGAAAATGTCTCGAAATTAAATTAAGACTTTGTGGTCAAAATTGGCTAAAACTATTTTGAGGCCGAATTGCTGAAAAATTTAAAGACTTGAAATGAAAATGAGAATAGAATTAAAAGATTTTGAGAGTAAAAAAGCTTCAAGTTAAAAGACTAAAATGTGAATGATATGAAAATTAAATTGTTGAAATGACTTGAAAGAAAAAGTGAGGAGAAAGTAACTGATTTTTTTTCTCGAAATAGTAAATGAATTGTTTCGAAAGGTAAAATTACTAAAAACTATAAATTAGTTTGAATTGAAATTACAAAATTTAAAAAATTCAAATGACGGTGATAGATACATTTAAAGTTCTACAAAACTTGAGCATGTTTCTAATTAGGAGTAGGTTGTAGAAAGTAAGTATTCAATCATTTGTTCTATGTGAGAACTCTTATTTATAAAGAAAGAAAACTAAGCAATCGTCGCTTCAGTGGCCGGCAACGATCATGGTAGTTCTTTCATGAGCAATTCTCAACATATCGTGAGTTGTCTGTTCACACACGGTCTTAAACATGTTCTTTATTGGTTTTTTTCTTCTTTTTGATTTGAAGTCGTCGTATAACACATGCTTAATAATAGGGACAATACATTGAAGCTCGCCGCGTTATTCAATGGTGCCTTGAAAATAACATTCTCCGTCAATTTTTCAATTGTTGTCGAATACTTCCATATTTTCTTCAAATTTTTTGACTTTACATCGGGTTATAATAAATGTCGAATACTTGTCGTGTTATTCTGTCATTCCAAAAGTTTATCCAAAGCTTCATTAAGACGTGCAAATCGTCATGTGAGCATAACTCAATTGACAGTCGGCAAAGATATTACAATATGTGAAAGTCTGAGTTTGAACTTAGATTCTCCACTTATTCACCTTAAAGGTGAATTCTTAGCCACTAGATTACTTAAAATATACTCCTATACTTAAAATATACTCCTATAAAAAGGAACTGAGGGAGTAAAAATATAGACGTGCAGACTTTTAAATTTGGTCAGTTTGGATGTATGTCCTAATATAGTTCGTAAATATTATGGACACTCTAATTTCAACACTCTCTTTAAAATTCATTGAAATCTACCATGATTTAAACTAATAAAAAAATAGTAGTGATATTTTAACAACTATTTTGGTACAACCTTTGAGACAACTTTGTTGTTCTCTTTTCTCATTGGTCAAAAACAACAGAGAGAGAAAAAGGAAGAGAGAGAATAAAAAGATGATGTGAGTATGAGAGAGAAAGTTTTACATAAATTGTACAAAAATAGTCGTACAAATATCATTTCTCATAAAAAAAATGAGTGTTTAAGATAATGTTAAAAAGAGAGTGTTTTTAGTTTTGGTCTTAACTTATCGAAATTAGAGATGCAAACCGACAAAATTCTTAGATTCCTGAAATCAATCATATAATGACATGATTGTGGATTGAACTACCTCCTACGTCATCAAGCACACTAAGGATTAAAAATATTATAAAAAAGGAGAGATTAAAATAATCTAGTTATTCTTCAAAAAAAATAAAATAATCTAGTTATTATAGGACGGTACAAAAATTTATACTATGAAGAGTTTTGTATTTTTCTTTTAAGAAGAGTTTTGTATCTAATGAGGCCGCTCTCAACTTATAGAGGTTTAAAATAAATTTTAATAATGAGATTTTTTTAAATTATTTAATTTTTTTTATTATATATAATTGGTATTTTTCATACTTTTTGAGATGCAAAATGGTTTATTAAATTATCATAATCAATTTCATTTAAAAATTCATTTAAAAATTCATTTTCAATAGATAGTGAAAGTAAACCAAAAGATAATTGTGAGACTTAGAATAAAACATGAAGAGAAAGACGGTACCCAACCGTTAAAATATGAGTGCGAATCACAACGTTAAACCAAAAAACTACAAATATTAATCTTAGAAAATTGCAAACCATCGCAATGGACACATACATGCTAATTGAATAGTAATCACAATTAAAGATATTTAATCACATAATATATATACTAATTAAAACAGTTAAAATTTAGATCCTAAAGTAAAAACTCTACTGACCTAATGGTTGAGACGGCTATGCACACAAGTAATAATACAACTCGATATGTGTGGTCGGGAATCTATGAGAATGAAGAAATAATACAAAAGTTGAAACTTTATACACATACGTTGATAGCAAATTGGGTTCAAGGAATATTTTCGATATTATGAATGGCAAAAATCGTTGGTTTGCATGAGATGAGATGACACGAGTCTTTTTCATGCGACAGTTAAACTCATATAGCTTCTGAAGATTAGGATTCTTTTTTTACTCACTACTGACCTAATTTCATGAGAATGGCTGATCTAATTAGACCCTCTTCCTTGCTCATCTCATTAGGAACTCGAACAACAACATCTTGAACCATAACTTCATTAACGGTCGATATACTAGCATGATGTACCTGAAACTCCAAATCCTTCAACACACTCATTAATCTTGCACCAGGGTGATTAACATTCTCACTTTGAACTCTCACCATAGCATCATTTCCTATTATCTTCACATCAATCTCAAAAGCATTAAAATTACAAGGTCTTTTTTGGTCTACCACAGTTGAAGTTGTCGTTGCACTGTTATTATCAACAATTTCCATCGTTTCCATCTTCACCTTTTTCGATTCCTTTTGTTGCACTGATTCTAAATCTTCAATCTTTGCTTTTAGCTCATTGATGTAATCCACTGCATCTGATAAAAGAGAAGCTTTATCCATCTTTGAAACGTTTGGAACCACAGATCTTAAAGCATAGAATCTATGGTTTAGTTTCTCTCTCCTTTGTCTCTCTGCTTCCACGTGGTTCATCGGTGTTTGAGTTCCTGATAACGGTTTTCTTCCTCTCTTCTTAGGTTCTCTTTTCTCAAAAGAATCTTTTTCAATTCTTGTTTTTGTTGGTGTTGCTAATGGTGGACAATATTCTGAATCAGAATTTTCAGAATCAACAGAACATGATGAAACAATGTTATTCATTTGTTGCAAATTTTTGTTCATCGTTTTTTGTGTCTCATCAGTGTCTTCTCCGGAACCGGAGAGGATACCGATGTCGGCAAATGTTTGGAACATAGATTTGTCAAGTGGGTTTGTGGAGATAAGATCTAATTCTGAGTTAGATTCTAACGAGGATGTTTGAAACATAGATTTGGCTTGGTGTACGAGGTTCCAATTTTGTTGGATATTGTCGTAAGAACCCATTTCGATTACACCGTTAGCTGTGGGAATACAAATCAATGTTTCAATTCCATGCACGTGTGCTTCATTGGATCTCTCACAGTTATAGATTTGAAGTTCATGTTTACTATTCAACCAAAGAACAGAATCTAAAGCAAAAGCTTTACCAGGTAATGAAATTGAAGAAGCATTACCTACGGAAAAATTTCGAGTCAACGACATCACGTAGAACCATTCAGCATCTTTGTTTATACACGTGTTACTGTCGTTTTGTTTGTTTGAAGTTGTTGTTTCTTTGGTTCCTTGGAAATAGCCTTCACCCCAAGATAAGAAAGGTTTACCTTTTTCATCTTTTGTTGTTTGCCATAAAATGGCATAGACCCAATTTTCGGATTGGGTTTGGACTAAAAATTGAAGTTTTTGTTGAAGGGTTAGGGTTTGTGGTGAAGGGTTTTCAATTTCATGAGAAAGTGATATCATAGAAGAAGATGAAGAAGGTGACATGATGAAATCTTCCTTATGTGTGTATAGTATAGGAAGAGAATAAAGAGATGATTGATGAGATTGGAGAAGTTGGAGAAATGGAAACAAGAGGTTGAATTTGATTAATAGTGTAAAAGTGGAAATTTTTATGTTGTACGGATGAATAGTCTTTTTTGTTTCTCTCTCTAATTTGATAAAGGTTGAAAAGTCTTTTTATTTTAGTGTAAGAAAGACTGTAAATAGGATTGATATGAAGAATTATGAGCATAGGTGGAGGGGTTTACTTGTACTTATATATGGGGAAGCAAGAGTGTTTAATTTTGGGTACAAATAATGGTGAGGTAGAATAGTGCCACATTGGTACTATATTAGGCATACGCACGTGAAGTGAAAGCGAGAGGTGCATATAAATGATAGATAATGCCAAGTGGTGTGTGAGGTGGGGTCTTGTGTATGGAGGACAAAAATCAAAATTCAATGGGATATATATAGTATAGTGATTAGGCATATATATTTTTTAATAATAAACTCAAAAATTAATTTTACATTTTGGTGATAAATGTATCTGTCTATGTGTGTCTCTCTATACATGGATTTTGTGACCACAAAACGTTTATTTAGTTCATTAAATGGATGAACTTTAGTGAGGTAAATTCGCATGGGCTAGGGCTCAACATGTTATATTCGGGCGCATCCAAACAAAAACCGACAACGCGTAAATATTTAAAATTTTAAATAAAAATAGTGAAACAGAGAAACAAAGAAAAACTGTGTCACCTGACACATCGCCAAAAATATCCCAAACCTCATTTTCTCCACTCAATAGCCATATATTCTCCACTCATGTACCCAAAGTTATGGGTGGAGTTAGTGACCATGAAAAATTTACTTCTTTTTAGTATGGATGGAATTACTTCTTTTTGTTATGGATGGAATGATCTTTTTTTTTTTTAACATGAATAAGTGTGATGTTTGGAGTTCAAACTTCAACTCCTATATATATTATACAATATCTTTATCAATGGATACGATGAAATGATCTTTGTTTAATGTGTATAAGTGAATTAGAATTGCATTATGTATAAGCATATTTTCTTTTCTTTTTTGATAGAATTTTTTTTTCAGATCAAAGATTGTGCTCCATCCAAGACAGAAAAAACCTCATAATTCAAAAAACGTTTACAAATATATTTACATTTATCTTCAACCAAAGACATTAGTAGGACCAAATACTTGGAGTTGCACAAGTTTATTTTCTACTATACGATCACTAAATCTAATCATATTTCATTTATTCTAATAATTAAACAACATGAACAATTTTATATAAACAACTTGTTGATTCAATAGTCTCAATATGAAACCAACTAACGGTTAGTAATGTACAATCGTTTTCTACACTTTTCATATAAAATATAAAAGTAATGTACCATAATTTTTTAATACTATTTTGAATTAATCTCGTGTCTTTTCCATTATTGGTTTCGTGATTCCTTTGCTAGATATTCATAGTAATTTAATGGGAAAATTTCACCTACGCCTATCCTTTAGTCTCTAGATGGATTGAAAAAAACTAAAGATCCTCCTATGATTGTTGGGTACTAATATTAAAGTGTATTGGTTCAATAAAAACCACATACACATCTAATTTATCAAGTCTTTAAATTAATTTAACTTATGTAAATTAAAAACACTCGCAACATACATTTTTACAAAGATAAAGAGGATAAGATCGCTCACAACGAATAAAACGTACGTTATTAGAGATGGTTATTTTTTAGCGAAATTAAACTGCTGCAAATTAACCTCTTTTTTGGTAATGTGCTAATACTCTATTTTTATTTTTTTTTACCAAAACTAATACTCTATGCTTAAATATATATGTGTGTGTAAGTTTAATAATTATACATCAAGAATATAAATGTATGTGTCTTTGCTTGCATGATAGCTTATGAATAATAGAATTCCTAGTTGTCGAATTCTACATGTTGGTTCTCTTTTATGCGCTCGATCAGGATGTGGGTCAGATGAAACTGTTCACCTTCGTTTTTTTTTGTTTTGTTTTTTTATTGTGATTGCTTTGGTAAAAGAGAAGTGATACATAGATCATCTTAAGTGGCATGTACCACTTGTACACTTACACACAATTGTGACATGTGTCTACGTGGTCCTCACACATAAAAAAATTTATTTTTGTTGTCTCTCACACACTCTCACATGGAGGTGGTACATTGTGTGCATGGAGAAAATGGTGTCCATGATTCATTATCTTTAGTAAAGGGAAATATGGGCTCTAATTTTACAATGGTTAGACATATTGTGTTCTCTCCAATTCTTCTGATGATCACACCATTTAATTTGGTGGTTCTACTTTATTTAATAAAAAGATTTGATCAAGCTTTCATTTTATTTGGGTGACTTGTGGCAAGTGTGAGGTGAGATAGAAGTCTCATATTGGATGAAAAGTGAGTGTTTAACAATATATACATGAGAGGATCCATAAATCTAATGCCTTAAGGTTTTGGGTAAAATTGTGGTGTGAAACTTACTTATATTATTGCTCTTGGCCCGGTGTGGAAGATCCCTATAGACTTTCCTCATGATTAAATAATGGTAATAGAGCCTCGTTCAACAAGAGTTCGACCAACTCCTTGTGTCGAAAGTCTTCATGACAATTTTGGTCAGGTGATTTGTTCGTTAAGTGAAGTGGCAACAACAATGCAAGTGTATATGGATGAAAAAAAAATCCACTTGAAGGGGAGCATAATGAACAGAATGACTTACACTTGAGAGGGAGATTGTTGTGGTAAGTGTGCGGTGAGTTAGAAGTCTCACATTGAATGAAAAAAGTGAGTGTTGAACAATATACAAGTGTTAGGACCCATAAACCTAAGATGTTAAGGTTTTGAATATGGATGATCCTCCAGACGTCCCTCATTCATAGGTTTTATATTTGGTTTAACTCATCTTTACAAAACCGGCTTTGTAAGATGAGGTGTGCTCTCTTTTATAAACTTTTACCAAGAGTTATATCTTTTCTATGTGGGATTTAGATTTTTCCAATACTCACGCACGCCCACCATTATATTGAGCTTGTTGTGTGTATATAAATGATGGATGACTTAATCGATAAACTCTGATACTATCTTAGATTTTTATTTTTGGTCTGACTTTTCCTTAAAATCGGCTTGTACGGAGATGAGTGGCTCTCTTCTATGTGAAACTTGAGTTATTTCCAATACTCATGAGCCAACAAGGATGTGAGTTGGATGAAATTGTTGACCATTTTATTTTTGATTATGATTACTTGAGTAAAAATTTGGGCTCTGATCTTACATTGGTTCGACATAAATTGCATTCTCCCTAATTCTTATGTTGTTCATGCCATTCAATTTGGTGATTCTACTTTATTCTCTAAAAAGATTCGGTCAAACCCTCATCTCATTTAACTGACATGTGTTTGAAGTATTTGAAAAGAGAGAAATTCTCGCATTTTTTTGTAATAAAAGCTTTTGTTACATTAGGTGTTGAATTAAGTGTAAGTGTTAGTTTTTTTTCTTTCTAAAAACTAAGAATTATAATTTACCTTTTAATCTGAATTCTTGGTGGTTAAATCTCTTAGTTTGACTTGGGATGTCTACCTTGTGATTCTGTTGCTTTTGTTTAGCCGGTTTAGCTCTAAGGCACTTGTGTTTTGACTTTCTATGGATTCTATTATAGACACGTTTTGTGTTGAAATGATATATGTTTAATTTTATCATAATTTTGGCTTTTTAAAAAGAATTGTATATCTATTTTTCCATATACATGTAATTTACCCTGATACCTGTAAACTCATTTCATAAACATGTGCATGCACAATGAATAACCATATGCTTATAATAGTGTTAACATGTTTTTTTTAGAGAATGGTGTAAACATGTTTTACACATATACATTGTATCTTGCTATATATTGAACTATATTTTTCACCATTTATAGTCGAAGGACCCACATAGAAAACTATGATGTGACAAGATTTGTATATTCGTTAGCGTGAACCATGAGGGTGAAAACTGAAAACTTTTTGCTGCATTGCTAGAAAATGATGATACCAACTGGACATATTTTAATGCTTGATTATTTTTCTGGTTAAGCTAATCTTAGTACTAAACTCAATTATTATTTTATATGTGAAATGGGTTTTGCTTTGCTGATTTGATATATAATAATCGTACGGACTACCTATTAGATTTGTTTTTAGTAACAAAAAATCTATCAGTATACTTTGTTGTTGTCTTAAGCAATCCTTTTTTTTTTTTTTTGACAAAATGTCTTA
>Ga0228711_1007301_pt1 | contig 16079 bp, 6 predicted proteins | sample MedpolnodulmetaG_2_FD_177996 | JGI IMG/M metagenome (GOLD analysis project Ga0228711, IMG submission 177996) | Root nodule microbial communities from Medicago polymorpha collected in Santa Monica, California, United States - brown nodules | ecosystem: Host-associated > Plants > Roots > Nodule...
ATTTCTCAAACTACTTTCCACTCAACAACTACTCATTATTTTTAAAAAATAGCACCAATAATAATATTTATTAATTTCACCTACTAACATATTTTAATAAATTAAAATATAAAATGGGGTGTTACACAGTCTACCAAAAAAAGAAGAAAAGAAAGACACTCAATTGTACAACATACAAGTAAATCTAACATACATCACGACAAAAACACAATGTAATAATACTAGCTATTTTTTCTCAAAATTGAACAACCCTCAATCTCAATAAACAATAAATATATTATTTATGTCGGTAAAAATTACTTAAAACGTAATCAATTTAAATCCTACTAAAAAATAAGTATTTACAACATTTACTATTTTTGTGAATTTATTCACAACATGCTTTGATCAATTAGCAAAGAGACACATTTTAGAAACTTGTCAAACCGTGGTGGATACATGTTTTATTTTAATTAGAGAATAGATTAAAACATAAGTGATATATCATTAATTTTAAATTAAAAATCAATTTAGAATAGGTAACTCTCATGCAATTGATATTTTCTCATTCTCATGAATTAAACATTACTCTTGTAGTTATGAATTTCAATCGCACGCAATACCACCAAACCACCAATATATCTTACAAATAATATATATATTTTTTTTAAAGAATCTTACAAATAATATATGGTTCATGTATTTAATATGAATATTTGAGTCATGTATTTAAATCAACACCAACAACATGCATAAACGACCAATACATCTTGCAAAGAATACATATCTTCCTTATTCTTTATGTATTAAATATGATTTTTTGAGAAATACAAATCATGTGAGAATAGGTATTATATATGTTAAATATACAAATTGATGATAAATATTATTCCTTCTTTTTGTGTGAACAAAAGGGGATAAATTCCATAAATATTAACCCACATTACATTTATGTATTATGTATATATTATTTGTCAAATAACAATTTTTTTCATAAAAAATCACACAAACTTTTCTAATGTTTTATTATTTTACAGACAAACTATAAATCACATAATTTACCACTTTGAAATTATATAGGAAACATCAACAACATTAATTATTTAGTGGATCTCTCACTTGTTTTTATATGTGAACCAAAGTTTCAAAATGCGAAGGCAGTTGTTTCTTGGAATGATCGAAGCCTTTGGAAATCATGAAAATTACTTCCAAACCAGGGTAGTTCGTATAACATGCCTTTAACCGTTGCAGAAGTGCATTGTCGATTCGTTTATTGGCATATGGAGTTCTTGCTGGCAATGTGGATGGCTACATTCAAATTGATGAAAACATTGCAGTGGAGTGTTAGGAAAGGTTTGCAAGCACACAATTTTTGGGTCTTAGTACACGAGAATGCTTAACAATGAGACGTTGAATGCCTGCTAAAAATAGGGGAGGCAAGTGGCTTTCTACGTACGGTAGGTTCCATTGATTGTGTGTGCATTAATGTTTCATGGATTTGACATACTTATTTTTGCTACCCAAGTTCAAACAATGACATTAATGTTTTATACACATCTATGTTTTTCAACATTTAAGAAGAGGAGCATCAATGTAACATGGGGTACTATCTAGCTAATGACATTTATCATGACTGGAGTGGGCTACATTTATCAAAACCATCTCAGTGCTTGAAAAGAGGAAATTATGGAACATGCATTTGAAGTGATTCAATCTCGATCTACAACTGTACGCGTTCATCACGCTCTTGGGACATAAATACAATGAAACATATATGCATGTATTACAATGCATAACATGATTGTCGAAAATGAACATGACACGTGGTAATTTTAATTATGATCGATACTAACATTCCATTAAATGAAGTATGTAATGATCCTAGTCATCGCTTTTTAGAAACATATGAGCAAAGAGTATGTGTATCCAAGAAAAACAAATTCAATGTTGATTTCAATCAGATTTGGAACGTTTCAAACACTTGGTTTGGTTTATATATTTCTCATTGTTGTATATTTGAAGTCATTATATTGTATTAAAATTTAATTTGAATAAAAATGAAGTGAAGATAAAAAAATATAAATTTATAAGGTCAAGCAGAGGTTGTTTATTGTAATCACCGTTACGCGGCAATTTTTTGTTGTTGTGGTGGTCGAAGTTTGAACCGCTAGACTTTGCATATATTATGCATTGTCCTTATCAACCGAGTTAAACTCACAAGGACAACAATGCGACAATTTAGACTAATACAAAGTAAGTCAAGATCCTTAAAAGAGAAATAAGAAAATGGTAAAAAGTGCCTTAAGACATTGGTTAAGAAGGTAAAAATAGAAATATTTTATTGAAAAATAATAAAAATGATGAAATTAACATATTAAAAATTAAAACATCGTTGAACTCAATACAAATCTACTATTTTTAGCTTCGCCCTAAAGGAACTCATTAGCTTAACCAAGAAAATAAAGTAAGTTTGACAACCAAATTTAGTTCTTGCATGTGAGAGATGTTCTTATTCCTCTTCCATGTGGCAATGCCCTCCTTCCCTAACTCATTCACTCAATTTTCAATTTCAACCGTTCATTTAAGATCAAATGATTAAAATTGAAAACTCTTAAAATGATCTTGACCGTACAATTCTGATCTAACGACCCATATGCTTTACAGCACCTGCTGTTAAGGAGGAAATCTGCTTCCCTCATTCACCAACTGAAGCTTCTTTATTTTTATTTTCCCACCAATTTCCAAACCCTATTTCATTTTGTTTCTTCCATGGCGCCTCAGAACCCATTTCTATTAGCACCAAAATAACTAGTAAATAAATGCATTAATAAGCTTCTTAATGTAAATTGCAATTTCAACTAACTTCAAATCCAACAATGCCTTTTTCTAGTACCATTCCAATCCCAACTTCTCCATGTGCGCGTTATTTAAACCTCTCTTTGCATGATGAGAAATTCAAACCATTTCGTTTCGTTTCATTCTCTCTTCGTCATTGCTTTGCTTCTAGAATCTTCTTCGATGCTCATTCTCCGCCACCGCGCTTTCTCCCCTTTCCACCGCCGCCACCTCCCTTCGCCTCCTCAGGTTCGTTTTCCGCCTCTTCCGTTGATTTTGTTACTCATAGTTTTGTTGGTCCTGTTTTATTTGAAATGTAGCTGGAATATTTCACAGTACCGAATTTATTATGAGCTTAATTCGGTTTAGAATTTGAGTTTTCACGTGTTTGTTGGACCATTACTTGTTTGTGAAAAGCTGTAAGTGTTTGTGCTAGGTTTTGTTTCTATAAATAACTTATTTGAGCTTATCATATAACTATAAACTGTTTTTGTTTAAGTTATAAATTGTTTTTATTAGTTATCTTGGAGAGGTTATGAAAATAAACTGAAAACAGCTAATGGACATGTCATAAGCTATTTATATAAGTGTTTATATATAAATTATTTCTATTACAAAAATCCTAAAGAGTTTATGGAAATATGCTGAAAACAACTTATGGACATGACATAAATTGTATCTATAAGCTCTTTTAAATAGTCACACAAGTGCTTATGCCAGTAGATAAATTCAAATAAGTCAATCCAAATAGGCATATAGGTCCTGTTTGGTTTGAGCTTATTTTGAGCTTATGAAAAATAGCTTATGTAAATAAATAAGCTTTTATTTTAATTTATAAGCTCTCACTAGCGAAAATCGTATCTTCATAAACTGTTTTTTCATAAACAACCTTAAAAACTTAATAATACATAAAAACTTATTTATTTGCATAAGCTGTTTTATATAAGCTCTAAAATAAGCTAATCCAAACGGGCCCATAGCCTTTCACGTATTTTCTAGAAAGTGCTTATATTATTAGTGATACTTTTTCCTTTATTGTTGTTAGTTTTCTCTGTCCTTTTATTTTTTTATTTTTACGTTAGATCAAATATATATCTCCTGTTAACGCGAGAAAGTGCAATAGTGCTTACATGATTTATAAAAAATATGCGATTGTATGCTTTTTGTAAGCCTACTATATGGAGCTGAGGTCTTGTGCCTCTTTTATCATATCTGGATGATTTACTCATTGCGGCTTTCCAGAGCCACAAATCCATCCCTTTTCGGTCTGAATGTAATGGGATGCATATTTCTATACAGATTTTGGACCAATATACTGTTTTCCAGCCTTTTGTGAGAAAGCTTATGTAGAAAGTTAAGGAACTTGATATATAGTTGCTATGTATAGTCTAAAGTTTTATTTTCATTGGTGTGGTTTGTTGTTACATGTACCATATCATTCCTAATTATTACTGGAATATAATTCTAAAATTTACCAGGAGATGGTCGGTTGAATACTAAATTTTCAAGGGATGACATCCGTATTGATGCACGTGATGAAAGTTCTGGAGGCGATAGTGCTGAGCAGCTGCGAGAATGGTTATCATCTCCTGATTATGGACCTAACACTGATATAGGAAAGCGGATCTTCTGTAATCGGCCACTGAATATGAAGAACATTGTTGCTGTGGGGTTTGACATGGATTATACTTTGGCACAATACATGCCTGAAACTTTTGAGTCCCTTGCTTATCAACGCACGATTGAAAAGCTGGTTTATGATTTGAAATATCCTAGTGAGGTTTGTCTAGTTGTTCTTGTACTCATTGTTACCGTGTTTTAATTACTTTTATTATTCTTTTTCTTGTGCCAATGGTGTTTCAAAATGGTTTTGTATTTTTATTTTGTTTATTACTCACATATTTTTGATTCACCTTGTATCCGTCAACTCGTTGAAATATAGTACTCCCTCTGGATCAAATAGAAGCAAAATGCTAATCCAACTTTCTTGTCTATGATTCTTTTATGGAAAATGCTAAAGAGTGCCCCCAGGGTACTCTTTAAGGACCTAAAATGGTAAGTTTTATGAAAATTTATGTATCCAATGCATTGAAAATTGAAATATTTGACTTTTTTAATGTATAATTTCTTAATTTGAAATACTTAGAGTGCCCCGGGGGCACTCGTTAGCAAAACCCTACTTTTATTTTCAATCCTATATTTTCTTGTGTGACCACTCATCCATGGGATCATTCTTATCTTTTTGAATAATGACGTCTCAACTTTTGCTCTAATCTTTCATTTTAATCCTATCTTGTCTTGTGTGACCATTCATCCATCATAATTCATAATCTTTTTTATCTCAGCACTGGCTTTCTTGTTGGCTCTTTACTGTCTAACGTATCCCATGCACTTGATGACAAAGGCATTTTCCCATTTTATCCACCTTGCTTGCATGTTTTGTTCTAGTCCTTCTTGTGGGATTAGGTCATAGGTTTAGACACAATAGAATCTATCTTCTAACCTATGATGAAAGAAAGAAGCAGACTCATCCTTGATACCTTGACAGAGCTCCTCCTAAAACTCACAAGTTTTCTGATGATTATTGTTTTATAATAACTTCATTCCAAACCACATTGCCTTTTAAATAGGCTGCAACAGCTGAAAGAATGCTAACTGTATTAGGATAACACAACTAACAATCCTAAGGAATAAAATCAATCGTCAAATGCTATGAATTCAAAATTTAGAAATTCTGTTATCCTATTCTTATCATGATAAGGGAACTTGATTAAACAACTCTAAATTAAATAGATAACCTAATCGTAATCAGAAAATCCTAATTAACATAAATTTTAAAATATAAAACAATAAAAGGGCAGCCCGGTGTACTAAAGCTCCCGCCTACGCAGGGTCCGGAAAGGGGTCCCACCATTTGGTGTATTGTACGCATACTTACCCTGTTTTTTACACAAGTCTGTTTCCAGGACTTCAACCTGTGACCTTTCAGTCACATGACAACAACTTTACCTTTGCGCCAAGGCTCTCCCTTAAAACAATCCTAATCAATAATTCAAATTGTCTACTTCTTTCTCCGGTACTATGTTCCTTATCATATTCTTCAATTGTAAAGGATTTAATTTACTCCAATTTTATTTGTTTAGTATATGAATATTGGATTGCGTAGTATTTTGGCTAAAAGAAGCGTTGCTTTTTCTGCAGTTATTGAGTTGGTCATTTGATCCAAATTACATGGTTAGAGGTTTGGTTCTAGACAAAAAGAGAGGCAACATCTTGAAGGTAAAGATCAAGCAAATGTTTTATACCCCTTCAGTTTTACCAGGGAAAGTAATATATGAGGAAATTGCATGGATTATTTTTTAATATCTTTTTGTTGCTGTATTGATTGTTTTATCACTTAATGTATTTAGATGGATTGCCACAAATATGTGAAAGTAGCTTATCATGGATTTAAAGAGTTATCAAAAGAAGATAAAGTTGGGACCTACGGAAATACTTTAGTATGTGATCCTTTTGATGGGCCAGACTATGCTCTAATTGATACCCTCTTTTCTCTTGCGGAAGCCTACTTGTTTGCACAACTGGTTGATTTTAAGGACAGAAATCCTGGAAAGATTCCGATGTCTGTTGAGTAAGTTCAACTATTGCTTGTATGAGTCTCTTATTAGCAAGTTTATACACCTGTATTTTTCAATATCAACTGCATACTAGGACCAAGTATTTTTGAAGTTATCACTCGGAATAATATTACCCTCCAGAAAGAGGTGGGATCTTTATTTGTGAACATATCTGGATCACTTTTAGTCTATCATGAATGTTCATTTCAACATCCTTCTAAGGCATCAAAATGTTATGGTTGCTTGCTGCTAAACCTGTTTATGCAGTGAAGTATATTACAATACATATCTGGTGAATATTTGGCGGTTTAAATAAATGTATATTCGGAAGTAGCCATAACATTCTTTCTTTTCAAATGTTGAAAAATCATAGATGGTGTAAAACAGAAATGAACTGCATTTAATTTTTTTTCTTTTTGTGTTGCCCTTCTAGTTATGCTTGTCTCTACAATGATGTTCGCAACGCAGTAGATTTGTGCCACCGAGATGGAACATTGAAGCAAAAGGTAGCAACAGATCCCAGAAGGTATAGACGTAAAAGCACTAGTTACATAGTGTTTGATTTAGGGGAAATGGTGGGGGATGGGGATTATTTAAAATATTTATTGCATGGTCTATTTATTTGGAGGGTAGGTAATGGAGTAAGATCGCTACCCACTCAATTTTGGCTCCTCCTAGATGTTGGAGGGGAGAGAAGATGAGTTCAAAATATTTTAAATACACTGACTTGTATATCCTTAAATTAAATGTCACATAAAATGTTACAACAGTGTAAAAGTAAATTAGTCTTTTCCCATCTTCCGTTAAAACCTGACCCTCTCCTCGTCCTCTTTGAACCAAATAATGACAGTGTTATATAAAATATCTTAGTTAGTGAAACCACTGTCTATTTTTGTGCTTAAATTTTGAGCTGACTTGGTTGTTTTTGTTTCTAAATTTGAAATACTAGGTATGTCAATGAAGACACCTCAATAGTTCCCATGCTTAAAATGCTTAGAGATTCTGGGCGAGCAACATTTTTGGTGACAAACAGGTAGTGATGAATCGTCTTTATAAGAACACTATTACGTATTTTGTCCATGTCATCGAGATTCGACAAAGTTTTACGTTGGCTGTCGAGGCCTAACACAACCCTCTCCTTTCATCTGGGCTTGGGACCGGCTATTCATAGCAAGGCTATGCCTAGGCAGGATTAATTGTCTTTATAAGAACAGAATGAAAAATTGTTGGTTAAGTAATCCAACCTTATTTTTATCAAGTGCATAAAAGTGTTTAGAAGACAGTTTAAAATTATTTTTATAGATGAAACAAATACAGTCATTTCTCTAAAATTAAGATTTGCTATTATTATATTTATTTAATATTCTCATGTTTAAATTGTAGAACACAATGAGCTGTGTTCTCGTATATTGGTATGAAATCATTCACGTGTCTTTATTCACAAGTTCTTGGAACAGTTGGTTCTTGATATTCTAAGCCTTGTTGTCTTCTAAATTTAAAATTAAATTTCAGCCATAAGCATGGCATGCTTCAAGTCTGAAAGTAGGGAGTAAAGTTACAAAACATCTGTGTCGTTATCCAATAGTTTAAGCTTTTGTGAAAGTTAATTCATGATAAATTACCATTGAGAATATAAAGACACCTGTTCTTTGGTTTCTGTCTCTACGAACGATTAACTATTATTCTAAAGACTCATCTCATTTTACAGTTTATGGGACTATACAAATGTTGTCATGAGTTTCCTCTGTGCATCCAGTGGGGTAAATGGCAATACCAATCTTGACTGGCTTCAATACTTTGATGTCGTCATCACTGGCAGGTTACGTTCTTCTTTGAGCATCTGCTTAGAATAAATTTTCATTTAACAGTATTAAATTAGGCCCCAAGGAGTTATGCTCAAATGCTATCTCAGGTAACTCTGCAGTCATTTAGTTGGGTCCTTGAGTTGTTCAGTGAATGGCTTTTGCAATTTCATTTATCCCAAATCACAAAATATGTCTATATTGTAATTTTCATGATATTGCATACAGTTTATGTATGTGCTAATTCATAAGAAACATCGGAACATATATTTATTGCAATTTGATTGTGCTCTTCTTGTGTTCGAAAGTTAATTTACTGGGGTTCCTACTGATTGCTGTAAATTTACTTATATATTTCCTTGCTAACCTAATTAAGTCAAACTTTTCATGCAGTGCAAAGCCAAGCTTCTTTCTTGAGGGAAATCATGCTAACCTATTTGAGGTTGAGCCTGAGAGTGGAAAGTTACTTAATACAGATAATGGCTCTCCAATGCCTCAGGTCAGCACAATAGCATATCAAATCATTATATTTTTTTCATTGGTAACCTTGTTATGAATTGTCTGTTTTTTTTTGTGTTGTTAAAGGTGGGTAACATCTCAGCAGGGTTATTGACGAAAAATAAGGACCGTGCTCGTAAGGTCTTCCAGGTATATTAATCACTGTCTTGTGTAATTTGAAATTCATTTTGTAGGTTTATGTAACTCAAATTTGAGGTTAACATTAAATATAATACTCAAGCCGATAAAGTTAATAACTCAATTTTTTATATTAATGTATATGGTTATTCCATTTTAGGGAGGCAGCGTCAATCACTTACATAATCTACTTTCTATAGAATCAAGTTCACAGGTAACTAAAATTTTCTTTCATGAAAACATTTCCCAGTAGCATAATGAAATGGCATACTTGTTTTTAATTTTTTTTTTGTGAATTATGTTTTTGGTTTGAAGAGTTTATATTTATGTAGTAAACATGGCGGTAGTCGTTCTAGAATTGAGATAAAAACATTTATTGAAGCGTTCTGCAAAACTCGTAATACTTGTAGGTTCTGTATGTCGGAGATCATATTTATGGAGATATACTACGCAGCAAAAAGGTTCTTGGTATATTATATGAATCCTTATTACTTTTCTATTAGATAGGCTTTTTCATCATTGGTTAACTCGGAATTTACCTGTAGTAGCTCCTAATCATATGAGGAGAGGAATATATCTAACCTAAAAAGTAATTTGAGAGTAAGGCATCAATGAAAGTTCAAAAAAGGAAGTCTAAGCTATGTTTATTTATGTGTGGAAACCAAAATATCCATTCTGTTAAAATCATGCTATTTGTTGATTATTCTTTATATGACTTGAATTTGATAATGGCTCAATCTGCTCATGAGCAGGTTGGAGGACAATGTTAGTAATCCCAGAGCTTGAGAGGGAGGTTCATCTCCTCTGGGAATTGAGGGATTATCGGAAGGTGCTTATTGATTTTATTATCTCTGATTTTTGTTGATAAAATAAAGCTTGGAAAATGAGATGATAGAAAGTAGAGGTTTAATTCATGCAGAAAATTTATCATGGGTGCTTCTGACATTTTAAATGAAGTGCACTTTTGCATTCTTATTTACATTCTACAAATTCGGGGCATAAGATTTTTACGCGATTAGCCTTGTGTGCAGGATCTTCAATTTTTGAGGAGCAAGGATGATTGCATTGCAGATAAAATCCATCATTTGAATCGGTCTCTCAAGTTAGTCTAACTCTGGACCTTATTAGTCATGTCTTATTTTCTGATTTCAGTCTCAAGACAGTAGTCTACACATTTCAGATTAGAGAATCCAGATGATGATACCAAGCAGAAAATAAATTCAAAACTTAATGAATTGAAGGTTAGGTCTTTTAAGTTCATTCTCGTTTCTCATGTTATACATAGAAGTCCAAGTATGGAAATTTGTATTTAAGTATCTTTTTTTTAATCAGCTTGAAAGAGAGATAGTGCGATCAAATCATCAAGAAGCGCTAAGAAAATTACACCTAAAGGTAGAAACCTGTAGTCTTTTACTATAATCTCTACTTTTCGTTTTACTAGTGTGGTCCACTTACATTATATTCAATTCAATTTGTACACAAAATCACTATTGTTTAAAAATAAACCATTGTAGTTTCACAAGCCATGGGGCCAGTTGATGAAGACTGGTTATCAGAACTCTCGCTTTGCTCATCAGGTAAAGTTAAACACTCTTTGTTCTTTGTTGTACAACATTAATATCGGGTGTATATTGCACACTTATGTGCAACAAGGAACTGTGCTTTCCTCCATAATTTTTAATCTTTTCCCTAAAAAAACTATAACTTTTAAATCAGAACGGCTATCAGCGGCGTTGTTCTAATGTTGTGAAATAACATACCAACTGTTGCCAAGTCATACCTCAATTTAATATCAATGCGTAGAAGTTGCTAAGTTATACCTCAATTTAATATCAATGCGTAAAACACATGTTGGTTGTTATGCAGATTAAGTATAACTTTTTTTTTTCCATTTTGAAATGCGTAAAAGTGAATGACTCAGTTTTCCTCTGTCTGAATTATAATTATAGAATTGATCTTATTAAAGATAATTTGGTGAATGCACTAATGTAATGTGCATGATGCAGGTTGAGAGATTTGCCTGCCTTTACACAAGCCGGGTATCTAATTTGGGTCTGTTATCTTCAGACAAGTATTATAGACCCAGTGAAGATTTTATGCAACATGAATTTGGCATTTTGGAAAGTTGAGCTCTGCTACTGTATGCTTTATACCTCTTCCCCTGGAATATTTTTGTTGGAAACATATAGCCGTTATTTTTTTTTGTTTAGGAGGCATATTAATTTTAACAGGGTTGTATTTTTTCCCCCTTCTTTTGTTTTTATAGTAATAGAGACAGCAATGGACAAAGAAGGCACGGTAATAACTCTGCTACTTTCCTTGCTGTTGAAAATCAATCCCATTTTTATTGATATCTATCCATCTTGTATTGGCATGAATATAATAATATCTATTGATATGTATATTAAAATATGAAGGAAAAAAAATTCAAGGGGGGTTTGATGGGATATCCACGTATATCCATTGATATATATATATATGGAAGGAAAAAAAAATTCTGAAACAACTTAGTTGAGAGAAACTTATGCAATATAAAGGGACAGTTTGAAAACAATATGAAACAACTTAGTTTGACTAACTTCCTAACTAATGTTTTGTGAAAACAAATCTTTGCTTCTTTCTCAAGCGCTCACCACTCTGCCTTAAATCTCAAGAAGATTTCCAATGCTACTTAGATACGTATTACCAACCTATATTAAAATTCCATTAGAAATACAAAGTTTTCATCACTTTCCAACTCCTCACAAAACGAAAACCCTCTTATTACTTTTTACAATCTGTCGCACATTCATCGACATACAAGAAGAGGTGGGTGCTTTAAACAAATAGAGTATGAGTAAAATTACTTGATTTTACCAAAGCTCTTTAGGTACCAGAATCTCAAGAGGTTCAACTTAATCAGCTTTAGAAAGCAAAAACAATCATGAACTGTAGCAGCAAGGTTTTTAATTGCATCACCATTTGTGGCGATGGACCATAATGGATTCTAGCTTAGGCAAAATTTGCATGCCAATAACAAACACTTGCTATGGCGCGAGTAATTACCTGAAAAGAGGTAAAAACCTCACCGATAAAAGAATAACCAAGTGCATTTCCTAAGTGTTTCACTTTGCCTCTCCACTCTCCACGTCTTGCATTCCCAACGGTTCAGGGAAAACTTCATTGGATGACCTTTTATTGGAAGAAGAGTGATCATTGCCACCACTACCATGAGAACCTACTCTTCCTGTTTGTTTATTGCCACTAGAACCCTCCCTGTTTGTATGTGTTATGGTAGCGCCACTGTCTGATGAACTGTGTCTCCAGCTACCAAAGAATGCAGTGCTCCAAGATCTATTAGATGAAGTTGTTCTCAGTTTTGCTGAACTAAAACTTTCTTCTCTAACAATCTTCAATGGATTTTCAAGTGCTTTGAGGACATGTCTCATTGGAGGACGTTTGGAAGGCTTAGGATTCAGGCATGACTTGGCCACAATTGCCATAGCCCATACCTCTTCCAATAGGTCCTCATCCACTATCAAAGTCGGATCAACAATCTTAGTCAACCGTTCTTTATCGAATATGGTGATGTAGCACAAGGTGTGCTCTAACCAATCCTTTGTCGTGGCATCATCTGATTTGCTGATGTCAATATTGCCAGTAACAAGCTCGAGTAAAATCTTCCCAAAACAGTAGACATCATAGGCACATGTCACAGATGATTTACCTGTTCATTAACACAATAAAATCAGACACCATGATTTCTGTTGCAACAGTTTTAAACACATAGAAGTCGATGCCAAAAATATATATATGCAAGTGTGCATGTTCTTTCTCAGTGCTATTACATGCATGTAGCAGATCACCAACATTTGTTCTAGTTCTAGGGAGAAAACTGTTTGTTACTATTGCATCTTAAATTTGTCGCATTAAATGCATGGATCAACAATGGGATAAAAACTAGCAAGAAATAGGTAAAACAGTTTACTCACCAGAATTGCCTTGATTAGAAGACCTGCAAAATCACAAGAAAAAGAAAAGGTTACAAACAGGCACCATAAAAATAGAATTAACTAGTGTACTAGCCCTAAGAAAGAATTAATTGATCTACCAAATCATTCTAGCTTGTAGGTACGACCCAACCATTTTCAGGATAGTATATTAAATCCATTTAAAGCTTCAAGTTTATAAATCGTCACAGTATTTCTTCTCTTTTTCCATTTCATTTATCATAAAACAGTTGTGCTTTATTACATTGTCATTGCTAATTCATTCAATACTTACATTGGCTTGCTGAAAACTCTTGACACAATATTCTGATGAAGATCCCCTTGGGCAATGACCTCACTTAAACTTCCAAGTCGCACTTCAAATTTATCATCAAGAAGTATACTACTAGCTCGAATATCTCTTCAAAAATTAAAATAAAATATCAGTTATGTTCATACCACCTTAGTTTTGACATTGTTGACTAGGAACTTCAAATTTAATGTGATAAAATTGTAAAGAGAAATATATCACTAAATAAACATTTGCAGCAGACTATCATTTTAATTCATCAAACACATCTTTGACCAGCAAGAACACAAATCTGTGACTTTCGTTTATGTCTGATATATATTATGCAATATAACTGTTTTATCAGTGGCATAAAAAGATCCATTCTGATGTCATGGAAACACAATGCTGATATTTGTTTTTTTTTATAATTCAACATATTTTTCATAACACAAAACAATTATATTATGCTAATAAATTTGATTAAGTGATATAATTGTAATTTTGTGATCATAATTGAGAGAATCATAACAATCACGATTGCATTTGGTTTTACCTGTGAACAAGGGGAGGGCTGCAATCATGTAGGTAAGCTAGGCCTTCAGCAACTCCTGTTGCAATTTTCAATCTTGTGATCCAATCCATGGACTGCAATTTTCCATCTGAATCACTGACTTTGTGCAAGGAAGTAGCCAAATCTCCATTTAACATATACTTGTAAACTATACATTTATCCTTCTCATTGTCCATGGAGTGTCCCAGGATTGGGACCAATCTTGCATGTGAAACCTTGCTCAATAATCCCAATTCTACCATGTAAGATTCTCTCTTAAATAAGCTTAAATCTACCCTTTTGACAACTACTGTTGCTCCATTGTCCAAAACTCCCCAGAAAAAGTCTCCAGAATGACCATGCTTTATTAAGTTTGCTTCATCAAAATTGCCAGTCATATGGAGAATTTGTTCTAAAGTAAATGATTCTCCCACGGCAGTTACAAAAACGGGATCCTTAGGTATAGGACTTTCTCCTTCTGTAACAGCCCCCCCATTTGTGGTCCCTCTTTCAATTTCCACATCTTTACTTTTATGACATTGTTTCAGAACCAATATGAGGACCAGTACCAGTAGCACAATAAAGCCAAACCCACCAAATATACCTGCCAGTATGAATATCAATCGTTTGTTTTTCTTGGACTCATGGCCACCAGAAGCAAAGGGTAAATTTCTCTGGACATAAAACATTCTACACTCTTCCAAATTTCTCTGGTTTGAAATCATCTGCAGGCAATTTCTGGCTAAAGCAACATCACTAAGACCACCACTATCACCTTGCACATCACCTTCCAGATAATTACTAGACAAATCAATCGTTTTAATCTTGTTCATAAAACCATTCACAGTTCCATAAAACAAATTGTTTGATAGATTGAATATGCCACCTGAGCTAACATTTAAACCAGACAATTTTGGTAGTCGACCAGTGAGACTGTTGTCTGATACATCAAATATTAGCAACCTAGGCATTGACAACAAAGTACTCGGCAACGTCCCAGAAAGAGAATTCATACTAAGATCGAGTTCAACCAACTTTGAAAGATTGCCTAGCTGGGAGGGAATCGAAGAAGTGAAAGAATTATTAGAAAGGTTCAAATTTTGAAGATTTGAAAGGGTACCTAGTTCAGGTGGAATAGACCCAGATAAGTAATTATTAGAAAGATCAAGCCTTGTAAGGTTACCAAGCTTAGAGAAAGATTCAGGTACTGATCCTGAAAGCAAATTCCTAGAGAGATCAAGAATAGAAAGATTAGATAACAACCCCAAACCTGAAGGCACTCTACTAGTAAGATTATTCCTTGAAAGAAACAACTTCTTCAAACTTCTCATGCCCCCAAGTGAACCAGGAATCACACCAGATATTGAACAAGACCTTAAATCAAGCTCTTTCAGTGCACCAAGTTTCTCACCAAACCACTCAGGAATAGAACCATTGAGCATGAACCCAGAAGCATTGAAAGACTCCAATAGTGTGAAATTTGCAAGAGCATCAACTTCAAAACTCGGGTTAAGACGACCTTTGTGGGTTCTATTCAACCCAGCCACTTTGATACCAACAACTTGATCGTTCCGGCACTCAACACCGGTCCAGTGCCGACATGGATCAGTTTTTTTAGGCCACTCCTTTCCCCTTATCCCCATCGATGAACGAAGCTCCAATAACGCTAGCCATTCAGTTCTTGAACTCAAACTCACTGTTAACTCTACTAACAAAAACAACACCATAACAACAGTCACCATTATTCCACTCTTCATTTTCATTTCCAACTCTCACAAACTTCACTTCACTTCACTCTGCTCTTTGCAATCTCAGCTTCATCTGCATGTAACAAAATAACAAATTCAGCATATAGCCCAGAGAAAAAAAATGATTTTTTTTATATAAAAAACGTACCTTTAATTATGACAAGTTGTTAAACTTCACTCTGACTCGGTCTATAAGAAGGAACCATTAACGTTGTAAACTACAAGAATGTCTTGTGTCTCTGTTGTTTTTTGTTTTTATGTTTTGTTGTTTATAAGAGTAGTTGTCTTCATAAAACACAACCATCAAGGTTTAAGGATGGAATGGATAAAATATGGTTGTGACAAAAAAAGAGTGTTGTTTTGGAATTGAAGTGAAAATTTTGCGACAAAACATTAAATGTGTATGAAGGGAATTGGTGGGATTGAGGTAGTGCATTAATTAGAGGAAGAGTGTGGTAGTGTTAGTGTTATGCACCCAACTGCCACAACTTCACTTTCAAAACTCACCGGAGGTGTTATTAATGCAGTTTTGAATTGGGAGGTGGTGTTGATGATGATTCAAGATTCAAGATTGAACAAAACAGTGTTTGTTGTTATTTTGTTTGGTTTTGTTTAAGTGTTCACTGTGAACAAGTTGAGTCTTGTTTGTGTG
>Ga0228711_1007303_pt1 | contig 16073 bp, 11 predicted proteins | sample MedpolnodulmetaG_2_FD_177996 | JGI IMG/M metagenome (GOLD analysis project Ga0228711, IMG submission 177996) | Root nodule microbial communities from Medicago polymorpha collected in Santa Monica, California, United States - brown nodules | ecosystem: Host-associated > Plants > Roots > Nodule...
ATTTCATGTCATTTTTTTTAGTTAAACATTATATATTTTCCAGAGAATATACATCAGTTTGTATAGGACCTACATAAAAGTAAGTGACACCTTTTTCTTTCTCATCTGGTTTTATATATTTTCTACCAAGTAGAGGAGATTCCGACTTATCAATCATTTTTTACCTGCTAATTCTTTTACACTAAAAATAGATTGAGGACTCGTTTGATTGACATAATAGAATTATAAAATAAGCTCAAATAGAAGATGGTTGAATAAAATTAAGATACGTGTGTCATACACATTTGATAATAAACTAGATATTATTCCTAAAAAAAATAAACTAGATATTTTATTTTAAGTTATTTTATTTTCAAAAATATATTAAACTCCAAATTACTCCTATATAATTTTTTATCATATTTTACTCAAAATTTTTTATCATATTTTTCAACTATTTTTTTATTTAAACTACTCTATCAGTTCACTATTAAGCGTCGTTTTGAAATAGTAACACTAAATTAATTAAGGAAGCATTTTTTTTTTCTTCGTGTTATACCCTTATTTTAATCCACTAATAAAATCATACTTTTTTGCACACATTTTCTATTTTCAATAAATTTAATACGTTATTTCAAAAAAATAAATTTTAACAGGTTTTCTTTTTTCCATAACAAACAATTGTCAACTACTTCCCTAAAAATAAAAAAATTGTCAACTACTTCTCCCTCTCCTCCTTCTTTTTGTGTCAACGAGTCTTCCACTGTTTTTTTTTTTAACATTCATGGAGTCGTTTATTTTTTCTATCAGATTTGTTCTTTTATTTTGCATTTGAAATTTTTAACAATGTTTCTTGAAAAAGAATTATCTTTTATAGAATTTCAACTCTTCATGAAACCATTATTACAGGTAACACATTTTTTAAATTTGAAAATAACAAAAAACAAACTTTGTTTAAAAATAATAATTAAACATTAGTTTTCCAAATAGATATCACTTATTGGTTTATTGAAAAAGATATGAGTAATTGAGAAAATTATACCCTTAAAATACCAAAATGAGAGTTAAATACGAACGTTAAATCCGTAGTCAAACGACACTTAAAAAGGAACGGATGAAGTAATTAAGAATATTTAGCTAATTTTTTTTCTTTCTATTTTCTTATAGTTTCCATTTTTAATTTCTTGAAAATATAAAAGGACAAAAGCAAGTAAAACTATTCAAATTAATCAGATTTAAATTAATTTTTAACTATTTTCTATCGTATATTTTCACTCTCTTAAATCTTTTTTATTCCAACCATCAACTTTTCTTCTTGAGAGAAACATGCTTATAACATTTCATTAGATCCTTTAAAAAAAAAAACATTTCATTAGATATCAAACCGTAGATACATGACGATACATCAATATAAGTTAGAAGCTAGTTGATAATGTGGTTATCCATGCTAAACTGTGAAAAAAAAAATCAAAAAATTAATGTTTTAATAAAAATATAATAATTTTAAGAAAATTGTTAATAATTTAAAATTTTCAGAAATCTCTTTTAAGCCTCAATATGTATTGGGACGGTCCTCTTGAAATGTGACTTGCATGTATGTCGTTAAATATGATGATTTCAATAAGTCTAGTACCATTGAGAGAGAGATTACTTTTTTTTTTTTTGACAAACTTACTTTTATATATATGTGTGTGTAAAATATTCTTTACACAAGAATTCAATCACAAGACATTAATTTGTCATATAACATTTTTTTTAAAAAGAGAAATTTGGGATAACCTCACTCCTCATGCATAAACCCGTCATAAAAAATAAATTATTTGAGGAAATGTTAACAAGTGTTTTCAAAACACTTTTTAAAAAGTTTAAATAAGAAGCTTTGTTTTGGAGATGATGCGACACATTGAAAATTTTAAAAATAATAACTTTCTCTATATAAAATTTATCAATTATTTCTATTTTTTAAATTGTTAACAAGTGTTATAAGATACTTGTTAGAAGCCATGGCAATGGGGCGGGGTGTGGACGAGTTTGACATTCCCGTCCCATACCTGATTCTCATATACTTACCCGTTACCCTAGCTATACCCAACGTGGATGAGAAATTGAACCCTATCCCCGTCCCCGACGGGTTCGGGTATCCCCACCACATCCCCGTCCTCGCATTGAATAATTTAAAAAAAAAAAGAAGTTTTTTTGACAACCCTTGAAGAAATATTGTAATGCATTATACAACAATATGTTCACTTTAACATTTTGTTAGACCAATTGATTTAGTTGCTCCTTTAAATATCAATGGTAGTTTTTACGACACGACAATTATCAAACAAAATAACATATCATATCAACATAAAGTAATTTTCTACATTCGGGACGGGTTTGTGTATGTGTTCGGAGTGGGTACCTATATACCCGTTACCCGTCCCATACCCGTGTTTTGAAATCGGGAAAAACCTAAACTCATACCCAAACCCGATCAAAACGCAGAAAATCCGTCAAATTGGGTTTAGTTCCGGTAAGTAAGCACAATATGAGTTTTGTTGGCAAGCTTCTTAGCCAGACCATAAGCGTAAACAAACCAAACCTCTCATGTGAACAACTAACTGCAAAGTAGTAAAATAAAGTCAAGTCAACAACAACAACAGCATACGAGGCTCGTTTCTCTCATCTCAAATCAGTGTATGAACATGTGAACACTTTCGTTATTCACATCAGACATAGATGATGGAGTCTTTATTATGTTTCCACTCTGTTACGTGTTTTCTTCTCCTCCTCGTTTCCACCGCATCTTGTCTCTCATTTTCACACCCTTCTTTTCTTGGCGTTCACCCTCTAGGTAATGGAATCTCTAAACCCTTTTTCCTCTAACCCCAAACCATTTTTCGCTTATTTCTTATTTTGTGGTTCAGATGTGAAATATTATAGCTTTGAGTTCATCAAATGCAAGGATGGATCAAAATCCTTCTCTCGAGACCGTCTTAATGATGATTTCTGTGACTGTTCTGATGGCACTGATGAACCTGGTATGTGCTTGTATCAATCATGATCAATTTTATGAGTAATTTCATAACAAACAGTCACTTATTATTATTGGTTGAAAAATCAAAGATGAAAAGGTTAATAAGAAACTTAAAATAAATGCAGCATTCCTCGTTAATATTTTCCTTTTTTATAAATTTTCTTAATATATTGTTTAGATTTCTTTAATAGAATTAACTGTTAATTTATTATTTCCCCATTGTGCAAAATATTTGATAGTTTTCTACTTGGCTTCTAATATATGATGGTTCGAATCATGGTCCTGAATTGAGTTTAGGTTGCATTCTGGTTAGAGGGACTCAAATCCAGCATAAGCATGATTCGAATCATGCTGTTAAAAAAACAATTTTTGTTGTGTTGTTCAATACATGATTCGAATCATGTTAATCAGTAAATACAGAGTAGTAAAATCAGTTTAATACACTCTAGAAAAGAGGGAAAATGAAAGTAGATTAGGGCTTTTGTGTTGAGAACTTTTTGGTGAGGTTCTAGGGTTGGGAAATACATTGTAGACAATCTTGGTGTAGTTCCTCCACTCTCTTTATCACTGTCTTTGGATTGATTGTTTGGATTATCTTTGCACATAGGTTCTAGATTCGTTCTAGGTTGAATCTTTCTTTGCTTGGAGTGTTTAGTTTTGGTTGTCATTGTTATTTGTTAAATTCACAACAAGTTGTTTCTTTATCTTTAAATGTCACACTTTTCGTACCGAACAAATTTACAACCAAGATACACACAGAGTATGCTGATTGTGTCAAAATGTTAAGGTGGATTTTTATTCCATTTATAATAACTTTTAGGAGATTGTTGGTTGTTCATTTATCTACAGGAACTTCAGCTTGTTCGGCAGGAAAGTTTTATTGCAGAAACCTGGGAAGCAAGCCACAGTTCATAGTTTCTTCCCATGTTAATGATCGCTTTTGTGGTAAACATTTCTCCTGTATTTTTTTCGTTTATGATTATCTTTCTAAGTTTCTTGTTCAGGCCTGTTTTTTGCATTTTTCCAAGTCAAAGGAATGGACTAGAGATCTCATTCCCTAAGGCATTAAGTTATTGAAAATGATGGATTGTTTATGTTTCCCTTTGAAATTGTCTGGACGATGATCGAGTAAAACATTAATCTCCATATTTTTCACTTACAAATGAAACAAACTAGTCTATGTAATAAATGTATGAAATTTTGGTTCATTTTTTCTTACTGGTCTTGACCTGTTTTAAACTCATCACTTATCAGACTAGTTATTTCATAAATACGAATTTTTCAGTAACTGAAAATTTCTGTTGCAACTGATCTTGTTTAACATTTCACATAAGCATTATTCTTTCACATAAAGTAAATTGGCAATGAAGTTACCAGATATTTAAGCTTTTTCTTCTGCCCCCAACTTTGAGTTACAATTTTCATTCAATATTACTGCAGATTGTTGTGATGGGAGTGATGAATATGATGGAACCATTCGTTGTCCGAACACATGTGTCATGGGTGGGAATGCAGAAAACATGTATGGCAATTACAATCCAAAAGTAAGCGATCAGGGTGTTTTTCCTGAAAAAGAAACAGAAAATGGAGTGAAGTCAGAGGAATCAGCTCATAGCCTTACTGGTAACTTGCTAGTTTTTATCCAACAAAATTTTCTTGTCTTTACAATTTTGGGTAAATATAAATTGGAAGTTGCTCGTTTAGGTTTGAAGTTGGCAATTATTCTACAAGTGGTTCTAGTTGCTTTTCTGGTATTTCTATGGAGTTTCCGTTGCTACACCAGATATAGGAGGAGGCGTTCCCGCTGAATTAAAAGAGACCTTGGTGTTTGCATGATTTCGAACTGTGGTAATATTTTAAATATATTCTTCATTCTACCTTTCTCAGTTCTTCTTGATTATGAATTGATGATGTCAGAGCTTATTTTATATGGGGTACCCCTTTTATATGTTAAGTATAAACTTTCTATAGATTAAAAAGAAAAAAAAATAGAGAGAGAGATAACACCAAAAAAGAGAGAACAAAACCTCCGTTATACAAAATTCATATCACGTTGGTAGGCCTCATATCTTTGAGGCGCTACAATTATTAGTGGTTGCTATTGCTATTGATTTTTATTTAATTTCACCCAGTGATCTCTTATTCTCTAAAACTTTCATGGAAAAATGTGGTACACGGGAACACATGAATCGTGCATGGTAAATGGTTTTACATGTGCTTACTATCATTAAAGTCATATAATATCATTGTTTTAATGGTGGGTTTGGCTTAAAAGTTTGTCTTTATGTGATAAAGCATGCACAACAAACACATATCTGCTGTTTGTTATCGTGGATACCTTTTCACATGTACCATGCTCTGGTTGCTGTTTACTATGAAAACAAGCAATTGATGTAATTTGGAGTGCTGTATTTCAATATTCAGAGTAGAACTATATTGATTCCATTCATATTTCATTGCATATTTTGCATCATAATGTTTAATGTAGTTAACGTTTGTTTATGTTAAATTATACATAAGTGCTCTATATTTCATTGCAGAATCTGTCATATATGTGCCACATGGGTTGTAAATTTTTTTGGGATTTTATAATTGTGTGATACTTATGTCGCACTGAAACCTCAGGTTGAAGGCATGTCTGAGTGTCTGACATGTGTTGATGTCCAACACTCATACAACACCGACACACATGATTACATTCAATCGCTTTCATTTTCTCAAATTATTACCGGCGTTTACATTCTGTGGTGTGTCTGTTGTATGCGTCTATGTCAATGTTTCATATTTTTTAACTATTGGTTGTTCTATATAGGTCTTTGTGTTATTTGCATTTTCCTGCTTGTAATGGTGTCACCTTTATAATACCAGATGGGCAAAACATTGATACTTCATCAATGCTTGGCCATCTTTTTTTGCACTTCTTTCGTTGTTCTCGTTTACATCGTATTTGTGGATGATGTATCCTTCTAGTGGTTTACCCATATTGATCAATTAAGTATTCTTTTTGACAAATTTGCAGGTTTCATGTTTGTTATGGTACAAGGTACTCCTCAGAAATATATTAAATTATTGATACTGGTGATCAGATCAACAATGCAAGATATATTAGTTTTCTTCATTCCACCGTTTTTTGAACCATTGTCCTTCAGTTGTCCATTGTCGTCATTAAAAAACCTTGAGCAGGCTGCTAAAGCTCAAGCAGAAACAACCAAGTATGAGAAAATTTCCAACTTTGTCATTTATTTGCAGTCAAGTCATGCAATCAAATCCCTTTTCTTTTCTTCACCACCCCCATAACCAAAGATCGCAAATTATTGGTGAAATGCTGCAATCATTAATACCTCTCAGACCTCAGTGCAAGCCCCTGCAAGCCTGTTTCTACATTATTTCTTACATCCTCCGAATTGTTATCTTAAAGGACTCTACGTTCTTGTCTTCAAGTTCCTCAAACCCACATACTCCTCTAATATGGTTATTTGTAACAGGAACACTGACCCCATTCTATATCTAATATTTTTCCTGAGATGCAAACAATTGGATATCTTGATTGTGGGACTTGTAATTTTGTACTATTATCTATGTGTCATTGATCAGCTGGTGGATGCAGTCAAACCCCTGAAGGGCATAGGTAGAGCAGGATGTGTTCCTAATTTAAAGAGTTACAACACTGTTATTGGTGATTCATAAGAACATTTTGAGGCAGACTTGATGAAGCAAATGGCAAAATCTGGGGTCAATCCCAGGACAAGGAACCATTGTAAAATTATTGGCAGAACAACGGCCAGAAAGGGAAATATGCAAAGCTTAACATTATTCATTTCGGAGACAGTTTTACCCTGTTGGATTTGAACTTTGAAGGTTACGATGTGTGACTGAGGGTTTCTCATTGTTTGGCGAGCGCGCCAAATTTCAGCAAAAGTACAGAAATTAAGATGATTGTTTTGTTGTAATTAGTTACCTTTTTGTTAGGTCTTGCACTATTTGAAAAGTCAATTAAAGCCGGTAATATATTTGAGATTTAAATCACTCAACTTTCTTGCTTTGCACTTCTTCATCCCAAAGTAACCAAATTATACTGTATATCCAGGAGGAATATATTTTAGCCAGTACTGGTGCATGGAATATGGCTTGTTCTGTGAGACATTTTTTCAATATAGCAATCAAGTCTTACGTGTTGAATTATTTAAACTGGACTAATTCTAGTTCTTAATAGTTAATATCAATCTGGTTGGTACATGTAGCAAACTCTTCAGGCATCAGAATATTGGTGTCACCATTCTTTTCTCAATTAGACAATAACACTGCTATAGGATGAATTTGCACTTTGAGAAATGGGACACTGTTCTTAGATTTGCAACATAACTGTGAGCATGAACTATGAAGTTATCAAAAGTGGACTATATAATTAGATAGTACTGAACTATTCAATTTACTCATCATTAGCCTTATAATTTGACTTTTGATCCACTCACTTGGCTTCATCGCTTCTGATTTACTACTACTTATACTTTTAAGAAAATTAGTGCATACAGAGTCAAATTACTCATCTTTTTTTGTTTCCCTTTTTACTAGAGTTATATCATTATTTTTCTTGAAAGATTATATCATAATTTATAGAGTGTCACTCGTGTTTTTTAATTTTAATTGAAGCGACTGGAGTGGTTCATCATGATTTCTGCCTGATGGACATTTTTTCTGACTAATTTGTCAACTGATAGATCATTAAGGCACTAACTAAATGTTTCCCTTTTGTATAATATAAATTTTTTCCAATGGCTGTAGTGTCATACTTTTATTTGTCTTGAAATTATTAAATATAAGTAAATTTGTTTAGGTGATATTCAACCATTGCAGGTCAATAAGCTAAACTACGCTAGAGGGTAGCTGGCTTGCATAGCAATGCCACACATACCTTCTTTACTCAAAGTGTCGCGCTTCATCCTGATATAACCAGATTCACCCCAGTCAGTACCCCATGAATTCTTCACAATCCAATACTTATTAATAGTTGCTTTTCCATATCCAACTACGGTTACACCATGATTGAGTTGCTTTCCACAAATGCCAGAGAAAACACCTTCTGAATAAAGCTGAAATGAATAACTTCCTGCATCAATTGCAACAGACACAGGTTGATGAGCTGCTGCAGCTTTAAGCTTAGCCTCATTATCAGCAGGAACTTCTTCATATCCACTTATACTCGCAGCATAATGTGCGGCTTTTTCCATTTTACAGGTACCATCTACACCTTCATAAGGATAGTCTTTTTCGGTGGTTAGTCCACCATTTTTTATGATGAATGTATATGCTGTCTCCATTAAGCCACCTTGGCAACCTTGGTTACCATTTTTAACATCACAATCTATCAGTTCTTGTTCAGATAGAGAGATCAATTTCCCTGATTTTATTTTGTTGATGCCTTCTACAGCTGCCACTGCAGCGAATGCCCAGCAACCTCCTGCATGAACACAACTTAAAAGTAGTTAAAACAATCATCTTGAAAGAATGTTCCACAAGTTAAAATACCAATGTTTCGTACAATATCAAGTTAAAAAAAATCGGCAGAGTAAGAATGTTCCTTAAGTTGTAAGAAATCACATAAGTAACATAACTTGAATTGCATAATATGGTGAAACTGAAATAGCATAACCTAGAAACTCTAAAAGCCATGCAATTCTGTTACAAGAAACATTACCACATTGGCCTTGATCCATGATTTCAGTTACTGCTCCCTCCTTCCTCCAATCCTTGCTTTCTGGAAGATCACCGTGTTCATCATACCTGAATCCTGTATTATGTGAACGCAACCTCGTACTAAGACCCATATAAGTACTTTGAAACTCTTCATTTGTAAGATCTGCAAATTTATTGTCTGTGAGATTGTAGGAGTTTTTCTGCGCGTTTTTGCACTGTATGTATTGAAGATTTGCTTGGTAAATGCCAAAACGGACTTCCCATTCATCATTATGCTTGTATTTTCGACCATGTCGTTTCACCCAACCTTCAAACCTCTTCTTCATGGCTTCTACGTCAGATGATTTTTGTTTGTGTGTTGGAGGACATTCACTTTCGCTTGCAATTACACATGTATTACACAACATGAGAAGAATGAAGATAGTGGTGGTTAATATTGTATTTGTCATCATGGCTAGTTTACAATGCAAATGAGAATGAGAGCATGCATTCATATTTATCACATAAACATTGTGTTGTTTTATGTCATGTACTCTTGTGTTCAGTGGCATTTTAAGTACACAGATATCTTCTTCTGTCCATGTTTTTTGTGCTTGCGGGTTTTAATAAGCAAGGTTGCTTCATTTTCTCTGCATGACCTTATAAACACATTACGTATAGGTCTTTTATTGCTTTAGAGGTTTTGGAGTTCAACACAATTTTTTTTTTTTGAAAGGACAGTTCAACATGACCTCCATTTTTTCTATTAAATCTGGATTTTTGGTATGTTTATTTCCGAACAAAAAAATGGGTACCATATAATTTTACTGTCCGGAAATTTACCCAGGAATGTAAAATTGGTACCAAAGAATATAACCCCCAACCGGAGAATTAAAATTTGAATGAATATTGATCAACCTATTGTGCAAAAAGTTGATCGCAATTTCAATTGGTATTGAGAAATTTGTTACTCTTTCCTAGGTCTTGATGATTCAAGTTGCATCTTCAAATAGAAAACTCAAAAGCATTCCTCCTTTGTAAGAAGAAAGACAAAGCAAATCCTGTGTATTAATATTGTCACTCTTCCTCCTTTTGTATTTCACCAAAGGGTTTTTCTATCAAGTGCAAATTTGCACATGTTAAGAAGTTTTAAATAGTAATTTTGCATTGGAACTTGTATATTTTGTATTAAATACACAACTTTTTAATAAATAATTATTTATTTTCAATAAAAATTTACTATTTTTAGTAACTTTAACATATGTAATGTTGCACATGTTAGACAAACCCTTTCACTAATAGAGTATTAATTAGTAATTGTTATGATCCTTGAACTAATTTTTTGGTTTCATTTTGATCTCATAAATAATTGTTATTCCGTTTAGATCCCTTAATTGTACTTTCGTAACCTGTTAATTAAATTGGTCTTTTCCGTTAATTTTTAATCACGAATGTATAATTATTTATATTTATTTCATTTGAACTGTTATTGAATCTCGCATGTCTTTTATATCTAATACTTCACCAATCAACATTGAAAATTGTTATTTAGGGCCTAAATTTTAGGCTTCCAAAATTGCTTTGACATCCCAAAATTACCCATAGTTCAAATGAAGCCTAAAGAGTAATTTAGTATAAAACTATGCGTGAATCATTTTGGGATACCTTAGAGCAATTTTGGAAGTCTAAAGAGTAATTTTCATGAACATTAATCTAATAAAGCCCAATAGTTCAAATGAAGCCCAATAGATCCCTCAAAACCCAACAGCAGCCGACCGTTAATTTTTCAAACAAACCAACAAGTGCACCCTTAGAAGAGATTATCTTGATGTAACATACATGATTTGAGAACAAATTAAAGCAAATCAAACATGACTTGGATACACCGTCAATGTTCATCTGAATCTGCTTCACATTATCCCAAACATCATAATAGAATTCAAAAACAAAAGTTATCACAAGAATACAAAGACGAGGACAGCGATAATAATAGTACTGATGCAGACGGTGTGGATTCTGAATCTCAAGAGGATCAACACCGACAGTTTCAAGATGAAACCGAAGAAGACAATGATGATAACGACAATGATGTTTCTGAATCCTTGTCCAATGCAGCACATGGTAAACCATCTTTCTCACAAGAAGCATACATTGGCGATATTCCAGAAAGCCCTAATGTCCCAAATCCCACACAACCCATGATTGCATCTTCATACATACAAATTGCTCCTTTACCAATTTTCCGTGGCACTCCAAATGAATCCCCAATAACCCATTTGAGTCGTTTCAATAAAGTATGTAGAGCAAACAATGCATCCTCCATTGAAATGCAAAAGAAGATCTTCCCTGTCACACTTGAAGAAGAATCTGCACTATGGTACGACCTCAACATCGAGCCTTATTACATTTCTCTTTCATGGGATGAAATCAAGTTGTCATTATTACAAGCCTATTACGAAATTGAACCCGTTGAGGAGTTAAGGTCAGAACTTATGGGGATTCATCAAGGTGAGAAGGAACGTGTAAGATCCTACTTTCTGAGGCTGCAATGGATTTTGAAGCGGTGGCCGGAACATGAGTTGGAAGACGATGTTATCAAAGGGGTATTTGTGAGCGGATTGAGGGAAGAGTTTCATGATTGGGTTCTCATGCAGAAACCCACATCTTTGAACGATGCATTGAGATTGGCATTTGATTTTGAGCACGTGAGAAGGGTTAGTGGAAAGAAGGAAATTGTTTCTACTTGTGGGTTTTGTGAGGGGCCGCATGAAGAGAGTAGTTGTGGGGTTAGGGAAGAGATGAGAGAACTATGGAGACAAAGTGGGAAGTGATAAGGTTGCCAAAGATCTTTTTAGATCATTTTCTATGGGAGAAAGTAGTGGTCTGGGGAAGATTGAAATGAATGAAGGTGAAAAGAGCGGTGAAACTGTGGCGGGGAGAGTATTGTTTTGTGTACTTCTTGTAATATTCAATACTGATGCAACTCTATTTTTCTCTCTTTTCTCTGTTTTTTTCCTTTCATTTAACAACTTTCGTCCCTCTTTTCTCTAGTAATACATTATACATCATAACAGAATTCAATGTAAAATTTACTGATATTAAAAGTTAGTATTTAAATATTAGGTTTATTTTTGTTGAAGGAGTTTAAATATTAGGTTTATTAATGTTTTATTTTATTTGTTAAAAAAACATAATCCAAGATTTGTAACAAAAACACCATAATCCGAGTACAAAAGCGAAGTGCAGAAGTAGCGGAACAGTATCCAGAGTTAGTTTCTTTTTTCTTGAAAGTTCTTGTTACGATTTAGTTGGTATTTGTATCTTATTTTTCGGATTAACAACAGCATAAATACGTGATTATCTCCTAAACAAACTTCATCTTTATATAATTCTTATTCTTCCATTCACCATTTAAATAATCATCACTCCAAGAGTCACGTACCATAGCAATCTTTCCGTGCTTCTCCAACACTCAACAATTCTGCTTTTTATATACTTAACAGGTATATGTTATTTATACTTATTCATGATTTTTCATTTGTTTGAACGCAATAACTATTTTCAGAGGTTTGTATCTTGAATTATTCTACTTCAATTTCTGTTTGTGGTGCTTTTTTTAGATATGTATTATAAGAGCATGCATTAACAAATTTAGATTCTCTTTAATTATATGTGGGCCTTTGGCATGTGTTCCATCTTATGTAATTAAGCACAGTCACACTCTTCAATTCTTCTCATATTCTTTGTTTCTTCTTTTTCAATAATCGCATGCATATATTTAACAATACCAACAAAGTTACAAAACTCATAAACAAGAGTTACGAACAGTAATAGTATATTGATGTATAGATTTAGAGGAAGATGTGTAAAAAAAAAAGGGATGTATATTTAAAAAGATGAATGTCTATGAATGGTGAGAGGAAAAGTTAGTTTATGGGGTGCATTTAATTAAATATATTTTGTTTGGTTGATATAAATGGTGAAGAAGGGCAGCAGATAAAGTTCCCCTCTTTGTTAATTTATAATGAGAATCAAGAGGTTTTGTAATAGAAGGAAAATTTCCCAACTTTCATGTTATGATTTGTCAAAAAATAAATAAAAACTTGTTAGGTCAATACATGTAAAATATTTTAAACATGTATTATCTGTCCTCTAAATCCCTTCAATATTGAGGGTATAGATAATTTGTAGCATGTTTGATGGTGCATTCGTTAGTAAACCAAACTCTCTTTTTTCTAAAACAAATATTTTAATACATTCTATTAATTATATGATTATTATCTTATATATCAAATTTACTTTAAATCTCCTTGTAGGATGCAGAGAAATATTATTAGTAATAATAACGGGGTGCATCAAGCATGTGCAGCATGCAAGCATCAAAGGAAAAAATGCAGTGAAAATTGCATATTAGCACCATACTTTCCATCAAGCAGAAGTAGAGAATTCAAAGCAGTGCACAAAGTGTTTGGTGTTAGCAACATAACAAAGTTTGTAAGGAATGCTCAAGAGGGAGATAGAAGAAAAGTTGTGGATTCATTGATATGGGAAGCACTCTCTAGGCAAAGGGATCCAATAAATGGTTCTTATGGAGAGTATACAAAAGTTTACAATGAGTATAAAAGAGTATTTGATGAACTTAAGATGTTTAGAGATCACCAAAACCAATTGGTGCAAGTGCCACCTCAAGGGAAAGTTAGAGCAGAAACACCTGATCATAATGCAGTAGATTATCATCATCTTCATCATGGGAATCATAAGAATGGTATTATTGATTCTACTACCATTTATAATACATATTGCTCAAATTATCTACAAGATCTTGATAATTTGAGGACAGAAGTTGTCATCCCAAATATTCAGCAGCAGTCACAGTCATACTATATTACAGGTACCACCAATCTTGTTAAAATTAATTAACATGCATAAGTTAAATTATGTTGTTTGTTATTTAATTAATGAGTTCTTAGTGTATGTTTGGTTTCCCGTTTGTAACACACAGAAGCACGTTTGCACGTTTTTTGATGCGTTTTTGCTGTGATTTTAAGAAGCTCCAAATACTAACTTCTATGTTAACGTGGTTTTTGCCGTGATTTTCCATCAATCTACGTTTTACAAACATTACTTAGTCATTGTTACACTATTGTGTCAAACTTCAAACAGTTGTGACAGTGCACAAAAAACTCCTTACTAGTCACAAGTATGCTCCCATAGTGCTCTTTTGTAGTGGTCTGTACACTTGATCAAATATATATTTTACTAAATATTTTTCACTACACTAAATTAGTAATTAATTTGGTCAAACTATACTAAGGTAAAAGAACTCAAATCTAACTATGTATCATTTTGTTGTTTCAATATTTTAGGTGATGAATTCAACCAGTGAAGAATGGGAGCATGGAAGAAGGCACATGGGTTGGCAATCAAGCAGAGTGAAGGAAGTTTCATATTTGGAATTGGAAGACTGAGATATAGACTTTTTTTTTTCTTACTGAGATATGGAAGTTAAACAATAAAATGAGATATTCTCATCTTAATGGTAGAAATAGAATGTGGATCGACGTTTATTAAATTTCATGTCATTTTTTTTAGTTAAACATTATATATTTTCCAAAGAATAATACCTCAGTTTGTATAGGACCTACATAAAAGTAAGTGACACCTTTTTCTTTCTCATCTGGTTTTATATATTTTCTACCAAGTAGAGGAGATTCCAACTTATCAATCATTTTTTACCTGCTAATTCTTTTATACTAAAAATAGATTGAGGACTCGTCTGATCGACATAATAGAATTATAAAATAAGAGTAAATAGAAGATGGTTGAATAAAATTAAGATACGTGTGTCATACACATTTGATAATAAACTAGATATTATTCCTAAAAAAAATAAACTAGATATTTTATTTTAAGTTATTTTATTTTATTTTCAAAAATATATTAAACTCCAAATTACTCCTATATAATATTTTATCATATTTTACTCAAAAAAATTTATCATATTTTTCAACTATTTTTTTTATTTAAACTACTCTATCAGTTCACTATTAAGCGTCGTTTTGAAATAGTAACACTAAATTAATTAAGGAAACATGTTTTTTTTCTTCGTGTTATACCTTTATTTTAATCCACTAATAAAATCATACTTTTTTGCACACATTTTCTATTTTTAATAAATTTAATACGTTATTTCAAAAAAATAAATTTTAACAGGTTATCTTTTTTCCATAATAAATAATTGTCAACTACTTTCTTAAAAATAAAAAAATTGTCAACTACTTCTCCCTCTCCTCCTTCTTTTTGTGTCAACGAGTCTTCCACTGTTTTTCTTAGTTAGTTAAGTCAATAATAGTTACCATAATAAAACTAGATTCTTGTTTGCCAACTCAATGTCCATTAGATCTTATATTTATTTAACATGCTTCATAAACAATTAAATAACAATAACACAAGGAATGCTTGTTATTTCCGGCCATCAATTAGTTTAATTGGTTAAACGGATTTTCACGATTCCTTTTTGAAAAACTTCTTCAAGATATATAGCAATGCTCTATTATATCATAGATGTCATTGTCCAAGATTCGAAGTGCGGTCTTGTTTGTATAAGTGGCGAGAAGTAGATATAAAGTTGATATTAAAAACTTTTTTTCAAGCTCCTTTTATAAATAAAAAATCTTTGTACGTAGTTAAGAAAGCTTCTTTTGGTTTCAATAGACTCTATAAAAATATGTTTGGCCCTATTTATGTTCTTTCACATGTGTTATCAACAAATTTGATGATTGATGCATTATAAGTGAAGGAGTGGATTGACTTGTTAAGAATGGAGCTTCGTCTTCTTCAAATTTGCAAATGGGGAAAAGTTGTCATGTTTATTTATTGTCATGGTTGATGCATGTGGCGTGGCTCAATGCGTTTGTAGTTTTTCATCTTTTTATTGCTTTTAGTTTTTTTCACTCTAATTAAAAAAATAAATAGATTATACATGTATGTATCAATTGAGACAATTATCCACACGATTGCTTGGTCTAATTAAAAATATAAATTTTATAGAGAACAAAAACACTCTTCTAAATCATATGGAAAAAACACTCCTAAAACTCTTCATTTGGTTTTTAAATTCATCAATGAATTCAGAGACATAAAAGGAAAACATAGAGAAAATAAAATGACAAATAAAAAGGAGGGTTAACAACAAGATTTACTCTTGATTCCTTAATTGTATTAATAGATACACAAGTATATACATAAATCGCAAATCACATTCTATGTAGCTGCTAAATGCAAGAACAACCACATTAATTTAGCTAAATTTACATAGTATAAGTATCAAGTTTGGCTTTCAAGCAGTGGGATAAGATGCCATCATTGCAATGCCACAAAGTCCTTGAGCAGCATCTACACC
>Ga0228711_1007307_pt1 | contig 16066 bp, 5 predicted proteins | sample MedpolnodulmetaG_2_FD_177996 | JGI IMG/M metagenome (GOLD analysis project Ga0228711, IMG submission 177996) | Root nodule microbial communities from Medicago polymorpha collected in Santa Monica, California, United States - brown nodules | ecosystem: Host-associated > Plants > Roots > Nodule...
TGATCTTTTAGATTTCACCATTTGAAGACCAAAACCCTATTTTCTAAGTAGATTTCGTTAGTAAACTAAGGTAGGAGTGAGAACTAGATTGAATCATTGTTATAATAATGTGATGTACGAATGAGAATGTTGTGTTTTATCGATGGCTAATGAGAATGTTGTATTTCCCAAAGTTGAAGATGCTAGAATAAAAAAAAGGGTTGAATTGTGTTGATCATTTAAAAAAAATTATGACTATATTGGTTAATCTTTTGTTTTATTCTTTCAAACAAAGTTTATGTTGAAAATTATTTTGAAGTAAATTAAAATAAATACTAAACATTAAAAGAGAAGGGAAAGAAAATAGTTCAAGCATTTTTATTCTACTTCACAACAACCCATTGTTACCTCTATTTAAGGATGTAAATTGATATCTATGGGTACAAATAGTATGTCATCTATGTCTGCCCCATTAGATAAACATGATAATTGTGGCTGCCCTATATCCATGTGGATATGCGTTAAGTGGGCAATCCACGGATTCCCAAATTTCTGATCCACTAGAATTCTAAACACACAAAGCTTCTAAGTCTTCAACAACATGCAACTCTTAAGCAACCCACACCTGAATTTCGTCGCTGCTATGAATTCCATCTATTTCCTTGAGCTTTGCACCTTCAAGAAAAATCTTGATATCCTCGAGGAAAATTATTTTGTCTTTCGAGCCTTAAGCCTGTTTTTAATTCCTTGAATGAACATACTCATTTCAAATGCTAAAGCACCCTTCTATTAGTAATCAAACTCAATCTATCCTAAAGTAAGTTTTTTCTTAAGAATGCTTGAGAGAGAGAGAGAGAGAGAGAGAGAGTTGAGAGAAAAATAATGTTTCAATAATGAAAATAATGAGGGTGTGTTCAATTTATAATAAATGAGTTTGAACCTAAATGAATGCTGAAAATGGTGTAAAAACATGTCACTATTTTGATTCAAGCAACCCATTATTTGAATCATTCGTTAAAAGTGAATTATGAGATTTTTGGGTGTGTAATTCAAATCACATGAATAATGAATATATTCATGATTCGGATCAGACATCAACATAATAAAAACATATTAAATTGGTCATATTTGAATCAACTAGTTAAAATATGAGAAAATCATGGTTTTATGCAATAAACCATTTTCAAAATACTTATGCATTGAGATGATACCTAGATAAAATGATACACACACAAAACTGTTATATAACCTATAGACATCACTAAAAAAAATGCCAAGTCCTAGGCCTAGAATATTTACACATCACCTTAGAATTGTATGGTTAGTAAGCAAATAACAAGATTGAAGATGGATTTGGTAGCTTATTTTTTTACATGTAATCAGGATTGGCTAGGGTTTAATTCCACAGGTACAATGTATTCAAATATGTGAAATTTTCAAAATACAAGTTATGATACAACTTATGTTAACAAAATTTTATAATAAAAATGATATACATGCAAAATACTTGTAAAAAAGCTACATTGATCTTTTTCGTAATATATAATGGGTTAATTGTTTATATTGACAATGTAATATACATGATGTCTGAAAAATGACCCTATAAAAGAAAAAAAACACATTCTAACCTTGTAATATGAGATTCTTCTTATTTTTTTATCTTCTAATATACATGTAGTCCAAAAAAGGTATATAGAGATTGAGTTTTTTCTTGATTTTTTTCCAGGCATGTTTGGGACGTTAAGATATGACTTTACACAAAAAATTATATTTTTCCGACAAAGGAAAAATTAATTATGAATTTTTAAACAATTCATAATTAATTTGTGTCTCGTTTAAAAACTCCAAAAATTCATGGGGAAGGTTCTTATGATGTTATAACCATGCCTACAAAATTAGCGAACGAAATTTGACCCATGATTATACTCTTACTCGGAACAAAAATGCAATTTTACACGTTTTGGTTGAAAATAAAAATAAATCGAATCGTCTTCAAAATACTATAAAACTATGCATATCCTTTTTATGTAATTTAATAGATTTCTCTGCAGACAATCATCTGAAAATTCAATTTCTAGATCGAGATTTCCGTTTTGTTTGTTTAGTTTTTGGCGCTTTGAAAATTCATTATTAATTCGTCCCTAGTCGAAAAATTTATAATTGTTCTTGGCAATTGGGATATTTGTTATCTCGTAACACACTCATTCAATATACATAGATTGGTATTTTGTAACTTTGTTGTTGCATTGAATTTTGCTCCCAAGAATATCATAGACAACAAAGTTAACAAACATATTAGAATAATTATAAATTCAAATGGTTTGAAAATGATAATAAAACAGAAAATAAGAATCCTAAAGATTATTAGAGAAAAATAATTTTAAAGAATTTATAACAAAATAAAGAGAATACGTCATTTTGGGATGAGTTTTTCCTTTCCGATTTTACCCCTTTATGTAAACTATTTATTCATTTTTATAATATTATATTATTTGAATCATTTATTAAAAAATTAGTTAAATTCAAAAGAATAGCAACAATCCAAAACACAATAGGAAAAAAATCCATAATAATAAGAACAATATTAGACACTATAAACAATCCTAATTCTAATCTTATTTGTCAAAAAAAATGTATTCTCTTTATATGATTAAGTGTAAAAGAAAAGCGGATAGGTGAACATGTTGTTGTTCGTTTATCAGTGCAAAATAATGTTAATTAGTACAACTTATTAAGGAAAAGAAATTAATGCATACTCTTTCATGCATGAAAAGCGTATCGATGAAATCAGTTTGATCCTGATGTTTGAAGTTCGACATTCTTCACATCTTAATGATCCTAATCTCGAATCTCACACTTTTTGTTTGTTGTTGATTGTTATGTAATCACTGGAATCAAAATCTGTAGTTATAATTATCAGAAAATAAAACACATGAAATTTATTACTTGGTTCCTTAAGAATCAAAATTGAAGTATGCTATTCTAAGTTTGTGTATAAATATCTTGATTTCATTTTTCATTTTATAAAAAAAAATATCATTATGATCTTATTAATAAGTCGATATAAATTAACGATTATCAACGAAAAACATTCAAAATAAATGAACTAATATAGTTTTCACATCGTAATGGAGTAACTTGAAAAATTATATATGAATTCAGTTGTTAGAAGCTTTTCTAGGATGACTTTGAAAAACATGTCTTGAAAAAAAAAAATAACAACTCATGGAAGTGATTGATATTGATATATTATATAAACATAAAAGTATATGTAAAATTAAAAATAAAAATAAATAGTGATGTTTACTAAATCCGAAGAATGACAAAGGTTAGATTAAAAGGAAGGTATTCGTATATGCTTAAATTTGTGATTAAGTGATTTGTAGAAAAACCTTTTACTCATAGTTGAGGTCTGAATCAAATGCATTGCTAAAAGATAAAATAATAATTAATTAAAGGCTTTATAAAAATTAGGATTTTGAAGATAAGATTTTATAGTTGTTTGTTGAGATATTTATGCTATGTAAAATATTAGAAATTAATTAAAAGTTTTTGTCAAAAATAAAATAAAAGTTTAAATAATATTTTTTGGATAAAATTAAAGTAATATATGTAGTTTGTCCGGATATTTATGCTAAATAGATAATTCCGTTTTAAAAACGAATAAAAAAAATTAAAATATTAAGAATAAACATGGAAGTGTGACATATAAAACTTTACTTTATTTATATACTATTGTATTTATCAAGGACTGGTGTGGGACGAATATCTTAATAGGTACACACGAATATAACAAAATAAACTATATTTTAAATACTCATAGATTAATAGATGCACATGTGGATGAAATTAACTAGATTTAGTTTTTCTTTTTTAAGGAAAAAATGATGGAATTTAGTAAAATTAAAACATATATAAAATAAAATAAACATTTTTTAAGTATCTAGACTCATTGAAATCCGTACCCGTTAGTAAAATTATTCAATTGTCCTATGACTTAAATAAAAATATTCTCCTCATGAAATAAAATATAATTAGATTTCCTAATTGATGATTTTTGTTTAATTAGTCATTTGTTGTCAAAGTGAAAGTGTGTGAATATTTTTGTCTTATCAAAATTCAAAATAGAAGGAATAAGCCTAAGGTGTCAGCTTAGTGGTAATAACTTGACTTTGTAACTTCAAGAGACGTTGTTCAAATTTCACATGAAACAATTGTAAAATGTTCATTTTGCCACAATTGTTAATAATAAAATTTAAGGAATAAATTCTACATAATTACAATTATTTTGTAATAATGCTTTTTTTTGTATAAAACTCATTTTACACATTGATTTTTGCAATGTTTGTAAATACCTTAATATCCACTAATATTTGTCTAGCGAATATTCACACAAATGTGTGAACGATATAAACATCATTTTTATCAAATAGAGAGTGTTAACTACTACGTATAACCGTGCACATCCATTATAATCTCTGATAATAGTATATTAACAAGAACAATAATAGTAACAATAAAATAATATTAATAATAATAATAATAATAATAATAATAATAATAATAATAATAATAATAATAATAAAGTAACACTTCTATTAAAAAGAAATAATCTCAAAGTATACAGAGAAAAAAAAGTATTGTTTGAGTCGAAATAGTAATACAAACATTACAATAATTGATTCAAAATTGATAAATGTTTATTTGACATTCAAAATAGTTGCAACAAATTTTTGTTAATATATAAGAAAATAAATATCTAAGAAGAACAAATGAAAGAAATATTGATAAATTTAGCTTTTTTGTTGCTTCACAAATGAAATGTTCAAAATCAACTCTTTTTTCTTACATGCCACAAAGCATAGTAAAATAAAATCAAAACGTACTAAAAAATAAATGAGTACCTTTCACTCTTTATTCTCAGTAGAAAAAAGAAATTCTCAAACATAAATAAAGAATAATGAGATGAAAAAAAAACTAATAAATAAAATGATGAAGAGTGTGGGAAAAAAAGATGGCAAGATAAATGAATAATAATTTTTATAGAAGAAATAGTAAAAATATTACGGCATGAATAAAACACATAAAAAAGAGAGAAAATAATATAATTGGTTAGTTTCCATGGAAAAAGATTATAAGTGGTAAAATATCGTAAAAACAATCACTTCTTTGAAAAAAAACAATTATTTTTTTTGGATACAACTATATAAAATGGACTTTTGTTACAACATTACCTTCATCTTTCGCTACTCTTAATATGTTTTCATTTGAAACTGTTTTTAGATTTTTTTTTTTGTAGATCCTAGTTTAAAAAAAAACTATAACAAATAAATACAATGCTCTTTATAGTGATTTTTTTTAAGTTATAAAAACGCCCCCATAGAGTCTGTTTGTTACACATAAGAATAAAAAAGACTTTGACATTCAATAATTTAGAGATTTTTTTTAGACACTATATAAAAAAAAATCTGAACCTATTTTGTGGTTGTTTATCATAATAAAATCATTTAAAAAAAATTATGTTCTTGAATACAATTATATAAAACGAATTTTTTGTTACAAAAGACAGAAAAGGGAAAAAATATGTGTCTATTGATTAAGATGATATTAAACGGTGTTTTTGATGGTCATTAAGTAGGAAAAGATAGACTATTGATTAATACTGTTGATGATTAGAAAATTATCAAACATAATGTGTAGTTCGTTGAGATACTTATGTTACTTAAGTATTTAAATAAAAGATTTAGTTGATAAGATCAAAGTAACATATGAAGTTTGTTGAGATATTTATGCCAAATAAAATATTAGTTTAAAAAAAATATTGATAATAAACGTGGAAGCAACATGTGGCATAAAAAACCTTACTTTATATATATATATGTGTGTATGTGTGTGTGTGTGTGTACAGGACTTCGGCCCATCCATTAGGCCCATGAACCAGCTACACCGCCTTAACGGTGCCTAAGGAAGGTCACACATGCGCATTAATGACGAAAGGTTATCTTATGTTATTCTTAGCATGTTTTTCAGTCAATTTCCGTAGGTTTTAGCAGCAAAAAGGAGGAGTATTAACACGATTGCCTATGATTTCGAGAATTTTGTAATGTTTTCTATATTTGAGTCTGTAATTCTAATTTTCCCAAACCATAGCAATTTTAGAGGGGTTTTGAAGTAATTCACCAAGAAATCATGCAAATCGGCAAATCAAGAACATCCAAAGATTTGTGAAGACTTTGGGAAGACCAAGAATGAAGATTCAAGAGGCCTCAGGAGACTTTAGAGTGAGAGGATTATGTTCCCAAGTACCAAGGTAAGTTATTTGAAGACGAAGACCTAAAAACGACGAAAATCGGAGAAACTTGGCCCGGGAAGCATAACCATGCGCCTTGGGCATATTCCAAGTTGTGCTTCATGCGCCCCGAGCATCTGAAATGCGAGGAGCGCATGCGTAATTTTATGTGTTTTTGTGGGTAAAGCCTGTGTTTTTAGCCCAAATCCAGTTAGAAACTCTCACTATAAATACTAGCCTTCCTCATCTAGAATTTCTCGTTCAGAACTGTGGAAGCTCAAGAGGAAGACAACTTTGGAGCTTCACAAGAGTTTCTATCTTCTCCTTGATTTTCTAGGGTATGTTTTCATCTTTAGTAATTTGTTTTTAGTTACCATGTGTAACTAATTCTTGTTAGGTTAGAGTTCTAAGATGAACCTCTGTTTATCTTTGTTGGATATTTATTTAATTTAATGTCGTTTTTATTTTATTTATCTTTTGTTCGCTATTAAGTTTTATTTAGGAATTATTTATTTCAAAGAAACGTAACCCTAGATTAGGTACTTAGGTTGTGAGAGGGCCTAATATTGTTATTACTATCTTTCTGCTAACGTCTTGATATTTATAGCATTATACTGATAACTACCTGTCTAGGAAGTAATTAGTTAGTTACTAGCGAAAGATACCGAAAGCGAGTTGTCCCTAGTAGTCGGTACTTAGGAGGTGGCATTACTAATACTGAGTAAAATCTGCTGAACCTAGGAGGTAACTAGTTAGTAATTAAGGAAACAAGCGACTTCGGGGAATAAACCTAATAGAACCATTCTATTTAACCCTTGGTAAGGTACACGAGATAGGGCTGCCTGTATGTAGAACTACTAAGTGAGATAGAGAGTGTGCTATGAGTGTCCTAAGATTCATAGATGGACAGACCTATAGGAACCTTGGCCTTCATTGCCTTGGGAAATCTTGGAAATCCAATTTAAGTCTATGCGCTTTCAATAACCTTAGTGACGGTAAGACCCCACACATAAGGATCACCGTGTGATCAGCAGGTGCAACCAGACTTAGGAGGGATAAACCTAGTTAACCGAGATTTATAAACCCCGCACATAAGGATCGCCGTGTGATTAGCAGGTTCAGTTTCCAACCTTCTAGGTTAGTCACGTCGCAACGGCCTCATCATTTGTATAGTCTACCTAAGATAAAAAAACGCGACATGACTATTATTTAATATCCAACAATATAAATAGGGGGATTCGATCCTAACTGCTGCTTACTTTTCTGTAACCAAAAACAGGTAAACTTCCTCTATTGCAAACATATAAAAATTGCAACTCTCTAACCCTTATCTTTTATTATATCGTCAACTTATAAAAATAAGTAATGCAAATTATTTGGACGAAACGACAATCCCTATGGATACAATTACTGCAAAAGAACACCACTCTAAGACGATAATGACCGTCCAATTCATCTCCAGGTGTTTTTAGCGCTCTACGCTGCATTTTCCAGAAGCAATTATGACGCTACTCGTCTATGTCATTGCGGCATCATTGCTATGCCTATGTGCAATCACATTTACACACTTTTTGACACTTTCTCCGGCTCATTAAGATACCAACTTGAGCGTCGTAGCAGTTACCTGTTTTGCAGGTTTCTTCCCCCATCGTTGAAGGACAGACTCCGCCGCACTGGAGCTTCAACTATACCAGATTGTCACTAGCACGAGCGACGAGACCGCGTCATCCTAAGTTTTGTTCTCAGACAGATCAATATCCTAGATACGTAGTTTAGATGGGATAAGATCCTCCCCATTTCTCAAAATAGATGCAGTACGCCATTTAGAGAGATATATATACAAAAATAAGGTAATGAGTGCCTTTATCTCTCCAAATGAAAGAAATGAAAATTTATAAATGGAGAGGATCTTGACTCAGTTTAAATATGTATCTATTATCCACGAGTATCCAAAGAGTATTTGATAAAATATTTTAAAATATAAAATAAAAAATAATATTGATACTTCTAGAGTACATACCTACATGCATTCTCAAAGTACATGCATCTAGTACGTATCTGTTACATATACCTCTTCAATTTTGTAGCATATTCCAATACAATACAAACAAACACAACATAAAGAATAATAGTATATGACAAATTTTGATGATGTTGATCAATTTTTTTGTTTTATACAATGTTTGACAAAATGCTATTTTGTTATTTTGGTATTTTATACTATTATTATGTTGTTAAAAAAAATCATCTTTTTCAAAGTAAAACTAAATGAAAATTGTATTCAATTTGTTCTCCTTTTTATTTTATTTATAATCAGCATCAAAAAGAAGGACACTCACGTGTCCGGTTTCCATCTTTTTTATTGCGTTAACGTTCGAAAATTATGAATGGTGTTTTTTCATTATATGAAATTTTGATTTTGATTAAAACTATAGATAAAAATGTTTGTTGCTTTAAAACTAGGCTCATTTGATCCAATGGTCCCTCAAATAATTTCAAGTTTTCATTTTGGTCCCACAATTAATAAAACGTACCTTTAGGTCCCTCGCTTTTTCCTCCGTTTGCCAAATAAATCTCATTCGTCTAAAAAATTGCTTTCCCGTTAGTTTGAGACCACGTGGCTAGTATAAAAACAACAAAAAAATATTTCAATCCCAGAATTAGGGTTCCTCTCACTTCCTCATCTTCTTCACTCTCTTCAAAATCACTTCTCATATCCTCTTCCATTCCTTCGAATCCCAAACCCTATTTTCGTATTCATTCTTTTTCATCTTCCTAGATTCGAATTTCTGCAAAAACCTTCCATTTCCTACAAAATTCGAATCTGTTCGAATTCAAATCTCTGACATGTCAAAGCAAATGGGTCAATCCATTGGGTCTGTGGTTTCGAGTATGAGAAGAAGATCAATGACTGAATTTAGGTGTGGTGAAGAAACAGTGATTCGTACTGTCACTGATAACACGAATCCAAACTGTGGGAAAAGATTTTGGGGATGCAAAAACTACAAGAATCACTTTGATAAAGGTTGTAGTTTTTTTAAGTTATTGAATGAAGGGCTTACTGATGAGAGGGGTTTGTTGATTTCAAAGCTGCAGAAGAAAAATGCTAAGTTGAAGCATGAATTGGAGAAAACAAGGTCATGGTTAAAGAACTCATTGATTTTTGGATTAGCATGTTTTGATGTTTGCCTTGTGTTAGGGACAGTACTGCTCTGCAAAATTAGTGGGTCATGGAGTCACATGTATTTAAAATAGTTTGATTTTAATAAAGTAGATGTTGTATAATGAATGAATTGATGGTTGTAATTGCTATTTTGATATGAATGAATTTGTAATGGCTATTTTGAATGAATGAATGTTTATGTCTTTTCTCTGCAAAAATGAATGAATGCCTATTTTGATATGAAAAAAATTGTATGAAATGTGGTTTGTATGAATGCCTCTGTAACAAATTAAAATTATGTATATAATCAATTTTATGCATATGCAGATTCTTTATATATGCAAAAGTATATATTCACATAAGTAAGCATAAGAAGTAGTTGTAATTGTACATAAACATAATCATAGACATTGCACATTAACTATGATATTGTACTTAGAATATTACATAACCAGTAAAGGTAATATGTAGCTTGCACTTACGCATTAGATCATAAAAACCAGAATTTGCAAATTGCAGCTTGCACTTAGGCATTACATAAAATAAAATAAAAAAACCATAATTTGGATTATTTATTCACACTTAGGCCCACTTTCATTACTTCCCATATTTAAATTAGTGGGGCCATTATTTATTCCCTCATACTCAATAGTGGGCCCTACATTATCACTTTCCTCTACCACAGTGAGACCCACATTATCACTTTCTTCCAGCACAGTAGTACCCACATTCTCTCTCTCTCTCTCTCTCTCTCTCTCTCTCTCTCTCTCATCCACCACAACAGTGGGCCCCTCATCAGTCACTACTTCTTTTTCAAAATTAACCCCACAATCCACCTCATCCTCCACCACATATACTCCTTATGTATTCTCAAAACCCGCATTTCCAACATTTCCCTCATTTTCCATCTCCACAATATTTCCATCATTTTCCTAAACTATTTCTTCCACATGAACTCTAACATTTTCTCCCTCATTGTGTACAAGATATTGAATAGGATACTCTATCAAAGGGTTCAGTTCTCCCATTTGTGGTTGCTCCCCTATTGTATGTTCTACATAAAGATGTACCATCTCATACATCTCTCCTATATGCATCATCCTCCTACAACTATTGTCATTCCTTAATCAAACAAGGTCATCCACTAAATTTGGGTCATGGTACCAAAGTGTCCTAATCATTGGGTAACCTAGACGTTTTAGAGTTGATAACATGGAGAAGTAACTCTAATAATCTGGTTCACACTCTAGTACAGTTTCAACCCTATTATATCCAGCATGGTGAAAATCATCAAACACCCCATTGTGAAGTACAAGCACAAACCTACCTTCTAACTGTTAAAAATCGAAACAACAGACCAACATAAGCTATTGCGTGGAACTTAACATATAAACAGTCGACCCTAACATGAATATGAAAAACGAGATAAGAAATTTCAAACAATAAATGATGATTTCGTTTAAAAAAGGGTTTTTAATCAAAACCGTAACCCTAATCTAGAAACCATTAAGAAAAAACAAAACCCTAAACCGGTTTCGCATCAAACCCTAACTTCGAAATGGAGAATAAAGAAGAAAACAAACCTTGTCGTTAGCATCGGAGGCAGCCATGCCCGGATTCGCGTTAAACTCCACATCTTCTCCTTCTTCGAGATCCTCCAAAATCATCTTCTTCTAAAATCTTGGACTTCCTCTCCCTCACTTTCTCTTTCTATTTCTGAAAAATGCTTATAATTCTCTCTCTAAACGGTAAGACAAGCTTTTATACTAGCCACGTAGGATTCGCCACGTGGCTCAAACTAACGGGAAACCAATTTTTTTGACAGATGAGATTTATTTGGCAAACGGAGGAAAAATTGAGGAACTTAAAGGTACATTTTATTAATTATGGGACCAAAATAAAAACTTGAAATTATTTGAGGGACCAATGGATCAAATAAGCATTAAAATTATAACAAATCAAACTAATCATGATTATCTATTTCAATGTCACCAACAATATAACAAAAAAAATATAATCTTTTTTATTTTTTTTGTGATGGCCGAGGTTTGAACCCCGGACCTTGCATATATTATACATTGTCCCTAGCAACTGAGTTAAGCTCAGAAGGACAATTTTTTTTTAATGACACCAACAACAATCTTTATTATTCTTTAAAAAAAAACAATAATCTTTATTATATAAAAATTATTCCAGGGTATAATTTAAATAATGAAAAATTAAGTATATCTATACTCATCTAGTTTGTTACACGTAGGGATGAAAATAGGCTAGACGGGGCCTATAACGCCCTACTTCTATTAAAGCGATAAAACACGCGAATAATACAATTATTCAAGAAATAGACAATACGTTCTCCAAAAATCTCCAAACATGCATAGTAAAGTTTCTCAAAAACTTCGCAGCGGATAAATAGCATACATCACCAAGTAGCCATAGTATAAATATAAAAAGTGCATCATCAAATAAAATCTTCAATCTCAACAAATGAGTAAAATCTCAACAACACGGTCAACATAAAAAATAAGCGTAAAGACCGACACCCTAAATCAGAGCCCTAAACTAAGACTCCAAAGACAGATAAACGAGGAAGCTCCCGCTATCCTCAAGCAACTCACCAAGCAATCTAAAAGATCAAACCTGCACGCCATCTACCCATTCATACAAATAGGTAGGCGGTCCACCACATACCACTGGGGATTAGCTTCACATCAATCATAATCAAACATAAACAAGCATAAGCATTCAAGGATTCATGCATAACACATATACATACTTAACATTCCTATAAAACTACCATCACACATATATCACCCCAGTTCAACATTAGTCACGTTATCATACTTCTATCATAACACATCAAGCATATTCAAACCTTAACTCATCGTCAAGATTCATCACTTAAAAACATCAATAAGTGCAAGAATTACTCAACTTATTCCACATTTAGCACAATTAACTTAACAACCACAAATCAACATTTCAACAAGTACACAATTCACCAAGTTCACCAATGCACATAAACATTTATGCACATATTCAACTAAATCACATAATTCACCATTCACAACATCCATCAAACACATAAGCAGTTATGACTCATGCCAAAACATGTTATGCACCTAGACATGACTTCTAAATGCATACGGTACCATCAACTACGACAATATCGTCAACTCATGATGCAACAAACACATCATCAACCCGGATATAAAATCCATCAATTACGACAATGTCGTCAACTCATGATGCAACAAAAACATCATCAACCATGTATGCATGAAAATATGACTCAACACCAAAACATATATTCAATAACACATTCACCAACATCATTGGATATAATATCCTATATCACCTATATTTTGCATACATGCATTCACCAACAATATCACCATCAAAATTAGCATGTATGGATTCACCACCAACAATCAACATTTAACATGTTCAACAAACAACAAAACATAAACATGTTTGTCACCAATCATTCATCAAATAATCATCACAAAAAACAAACATCTTTCATATATGCAAGCATCACAATTATCATCATCAAATTGCATATAAGAATTCGACAACATAATTCAATACATGCAATCACTATATCCAATTATCAACATTAAGAATGTATAAATTCACCATCAACAATCGACATTTAGCATATTCACATCAATAACAACAACATCACCACAAATCAACAACTTCCTACAATTTCTCACAATCCAAGTAAAAGAGAAAATCCACCTTACTATGATAAACATCATGTTCCACACCTATCAATCATTCAAATATCTTCATATAATCATATCAAACAATTCACAAAAGATTCACAAGATATTCGATCTTAAAGGTCATTTTCGACAAAGTTCGTCTATCGTTTTACAACTTAAATCAGTTGTGGAAATTGAATCAAAACTAAGCACACAAGTTCTAATGCCTCAACTATGTATACACTTAGATCAGATATAAGTGCAGTTGAGTATACATGTGCGTTTCACCGACCAAATACGACGAAATCATAAAAATCACAAAGTTCGTCTCTCTATATCATTTTTTCAAAAGAATGTCATTTTAAAAGAATAACAAATTAAAACTCATTGAAACCAATCATAACCATTTTTAGAAATCATATAATCAGTATACAACCTTAATCCTACCCCCTTTTCCTTGAGAAAAACGAGTTTCGGAAAAATCGACATTCTTGGACATTTTTCAAAAGTTTAGTTTAATTCACAAAATCAAGTCAAATTCAATACATATGATGTTCCAGTAGGTTACAGAGTAAAAACAGTGATCAAACATGTTGAAATAAGCAGTTTAGAAAGCTCGGATCGGCCCCCGAATTCCCGGAACACGGAACAAATGGTGCTGCAACTGGGCTCGCTCGCTTAAGTGAAGGACTGCTCGCTTAAGCGACCAAGCTCCAGGGACTTCTAGTGATTGCTCGCTTAGAGCTCTCTTAGAGCTCGCTTAGTGCTCGCTTACAGCTCGCTTAAGCGACCAGTTATCAGCTCTGCACAATTTTTCTCAGGTTCCAACCCCTTTTTCACCCAAAAACCCAAATTTTGATCCTCCAATGTCCAAATTCGTTCCCAAAGGTTGTTTACGAACGAATGTATGTGGTTGTTTACCAGAAAGATATAGGTATATGTACACAAAAAGGCTTCCAAAAACACATCAAACTTGAAATCAAATACCATTTCAACATAATCCACCAATTCAACCTATTTTCACAAAAACCCTCAACAACAACTCAATTCACACCACAAATCCATAATTATGAACACCCAAAGTATGAATCATCAACAACTACATCTCATAACAACAACAACATCAATTAAACCTGAATTTATCAATAATCCATCAACAACAACATCATAGTTCACCAATTTTTAGCAAAACACAAAGTATGCATGTATGTATATCTTAAGCATGTAATTTCATCATCAACAGCTTAATTATCATCACATACCCAAATATTACATCAAAACATGAGCACGAAATTCAACAATTAAATTCACAATAATTACTTTTCACAATTAAGCACTTATGAGTTTTAAGTAGAAAAGAGATTATACTAAAACATTATGATAGAACACTATCCCCCTTACCCCAAACCTTCAAGAATTAGAATCCTAGCCTCACTTTTGCTTCAAAGCTCCAATCCAAGCTTTCTCTCTCTAGATCTTCTTCTGACCCTTTTTCTCTTCCTCTAGCTCTTTCTCTCTCTACCTCTCTCCAAAGTTTTGTGAAAATGAACAAATGATTCTATGTGACATAATTTCCTCAAAGACTAGAGTTTAAATAGGCTCCTCACTATTTGGCTCAACCCTTAAATGTCTTAATGGGCTCAAAACACTCATTAACCAATTCACAAAGTTTCTACTCACTTAACGGGTAAAAATAACGAATAGTTATCGGCTCTTAACTAATTACCACAACCCACTAGTAACTTAGTGAAAATAACTATTCCCACCCAAAACACTACTAAATAGTCTATACGGTGGAATTACTAATTTATCCTTGCTCACACAATGACCAAAATACCCCTAAGTCCAAAATAACTAAAATACCCTTCTAACACGGAATTTTAATAATCCCAACCAAAATACACACAAAGGCAATTAATCATGTACAAGCACATATAAACACATATAAAAATTAATTAAAATAAATCTAGCTAAAATCGGGTTGTTACAGGGCCAGACTTTATAAGGCTTGAGGATGACCTACTATAAAAAGTGTAGGCATGAGCCTGGCCTTTGGCCTATAATAGACCAATTTTAAGGCCTGCGTTTGACCTTTTTAAAGGTCTATCAAGCCCGAAAGCCTATTTAAAAGCCTACTTTATATTAAGGTTTAAACTTAAATCTTTTAAGTAGGCCAGTTTTATTAAGTTCTATAGATGATCTTCGTCAAATAAACGACATGAATGCTGTATACATGAAATTTTTGCAAAAAATAATAGTTCAAATGATTATGTCATAATCAAAGGAGTTAATATATGATAAAAGAAACTGAGAGGATAAAAGAAATTATAGGATTTCTACGCAATACAACTCTCTTCTAAAATTTACTAATATTAAAAAATGCTAATATAAGGTATTTTCTTTAAATATAGTAAATATTAATGTATTATTATGGCAACGTAAAATTTCATCTTTATTGAAAATATTAATAACATAAAAGTATTGAAAATATTAATGTTAATTTTTAATTATATCTATATAGGTCAGTCTGTTAGGCTTGAGAGATTTATTTTTATACCCAAGCTTGTCCTGTTTAAGTAAATAGGCTTTTTAAAAAACCTAAGTTTGGATCTTTTACTAAAAAGGTAAGGCCGGGCTGGACCTAAATATGCCAGACCATAGGCCTCTGTCGGGCGGTCTGGTCTATTCCCACCCCAAGTTACACGTTTTAAAAGATAAAGAAAAAAAAATAGACATAAATATACTTATATCGTGTTTTCTACACTTTTATTTTAATATTTTTTTATCTATTTGTTATATGAGCCATTTGTATTGAAAGTCGATGGTGATTTTAAAAAGAGAAAAGTCAGACCAAATGAGTTGAAACATGCTATTTTCTTTATATATAATATAGATTTTTTTTTTTTTTTAAAAAAAGGGAGGGTA
>Ga0228711_1007309_pt1 | contig 16061 bp, 10 predicted proteins | sample MedpolnodulmetaG_2_FD_177996 | JGI IMG/M metagenome (GOLD analysis project Ga0228711, IMG submission 177996) | Root nodule microbial communities from Medicago polymorpha collected in Santa Monica, California, United States - brown nodules | ecosystem: Host-associated > Plants > Roots > Nodule...
CCCCTCTTGTGGTTTTTCTCACCTTCACCACTTGCAGCAACTTGCAAGATTTTTCTGAACATATTCCTCAAGGTAATCTACCTCGGTCTAATATACCTGTTTTGGAGATAGCCAAATCCGTAGTGAATGATGATGTGCAACTTTCATCCGAGACACTTCCGGTTAATAAAAATAATTTTTCTGTTGAACACGGAAAAGAACATGATGATGATGACGTTGATTTTTTTATTGATGAAGATAGTACTGCAACAGCTGCGTCCAAGAATACAACTGCTTCCATCCCTCTAGATTTGGCAGCAATCTAAATACCTACTCAAGCCACGCCTTTGTCTGTACCTGAAGTTCTTTCTGGGTCACGCCCTTCCTTGGCGTCACCAGTTGTTGTAGATAGGTCTCTCGAAGCTAGCGCTAGCATGACAATACCAGAAGCTCAAGAGGTTGTCGTTTTACAACAACAACATGTACATCCCAGCAAGAACATTCAACACGACCTAGATCTATGGGACAGAGTTCGCGAATATGATGAAAGGTCAGCTGCTGAAGACTTCACGCTGGTCCTTACAAGGAAGCAGAAACAGAAAATTAAATTGCAACAAGTCTTGGCAAAGCAGCCCCCTAAAACCCGTGTCCGGGGTGTTAAACATCAGACTGCTCAATGAATTTCCTCCCTTGGAATGTTAGAGGTATCAGTAATTCTGATACTCAGATTGCTTTAAAGAATTTATATGTCTCATAAACTTGTTCTATTTGCATGGGTCATTCAGTGCAAGGATTGGTTTGGCTGTCTTTTTTCCCTAATGTGTTGAATGTTGATTTCTTTAGGGATAGATGTGGTTTACCCCACTACAGATTTCCATAATCTGTTTTATGGTGTTGTTTTTCTTTATTCTTGCTTTCTGTTTTCTCTTTGGAGGGTTTTGGTCTAGTCCCCCCTCCTTTGTAATTATTTTCCCCCTTTTTTAATAAAACTTTAGAGTTTGGCGGCGTGGGATGGAGGTTTCTCAAGGTGCCAACATAGTTGGGATGTCGATGTTGCCTCTTGATGTCTGTCCACTCTCCTTGCTTATCAAAAAAAAAAAAATTTGAACAGGTAAATATTAAATTAAAAACAAATAATTTTTTAATTGCACCGTAAAATCTTAAACTGCAATTTAAAAAATATACAATTGCTTTGCTTCATTATGTGTATGGTTGAATCGAATTCTGAACAATTGTCAAACTAGTTCAGGTCATTGCAGCCTTTCCCTCGAGCAAAGTCCTTTCCGAACAAGTCTACTCAAGAGGGAATATTAAAACAAATAATTTAATAAAGAATGTCGTTATCCCCAACTTCTTGATGTAATGTCCAGCAGTAGCCATAGTAAATATGCAAGTTATAATTTAGGCTACCAATGGAAATATAATTCCAAGAACATTGAAACACAACATCTGATAGTTATGTATAGCAGCCTTTTCGAATTTTTGGAAGGCATGTGAACAATGTGGAGGCCTAAAAAACACGACAATTTCTCTTTTCGTTTTTGAAATTGATCTTTTTTTCAACCTGCTGGGAGGTGTATCTAAAGACACACAAAATGAAAGGCGATCCATCAAAGTGGGTATCCTCCAAATCTCATATGGTTGTGGTTACAATTCGATGAGATTATCATTTCTAGCCTTTTGTCAAATAAACATAAAACAATTGAAAATTTTCTAGAATTAGTTATATCCTTTTGTCGACTTGGTATGCTGGTGGAAAGTCAAGGTGATTGGAAATACTTTAAAATTAGTATTTATAACTGTCCTCATGTGTATTGATGCATGCTGTTATACTATAACTCTGCCATCATGTGCTATAATTGTTTTTTGTTATCTAATCATGTATATTGTTGTATGTTGCCTGCTTTTGTGCTATAGTTTTTAATGTTATCCATGCTTATTATTGTTCATCAGGTTCTGACATCTGAACATGATAATCTTCTGTTTCTTCACGTGGAAAGAAGTTATGTTAACTAAGTTATTAATTAAAAGCTAGTTTTAATGTCTAAGTTGTTATTGGTTGGTTTATATATGAATTTAATTAAGGTAATTGTAGTAGTTAATTTAATTTCATATTTTTGTACATAAGAATTAAGACAAACTCTAATTTTGTAGGATGAATATGAAAGATGGATTTTTGAAAGGAACTCACAACAAACAGAGGGGGATGATGTGTCTACTGACCATCAGTCAGACAACTTCATCTTCTTAGACGTAGTTGGAGGAGTCGACAAGAAAGGACGCATATATGGTTTGCGAGCAGAGGCAGGAAAATATAAGTCGTCTTCATCCAGATCATCTGACGGCATCTCACCATCTGAATATGAGCATATGAGGTCTGCAATATCTAAAATGTCAGATGAAAACATGGAACTCAAGGAGCGGTTGAAGACTAATGAGGAATTGATTCGTGCATCACAGGAGGATTCACGTTTAGCTCAAGAGCAGTCACAACAGTCACAGGAGGATTCACGATTGCTCCGAGAGCAGTTACAGAAATTCATGGAGTCTTTTGCACAAGGTCATTCACATCTACCTCCATATCGACCTCATTCTTCGAGTTAGGATCAACATCTGTGTCCGTTTACTTGATTATTTATCATGTTATTTTGAGAATTTGATTACAACTTTTAGTTTAAAGTAAATGTCATAATATTATTTAGTAATTATTTCAATATATTTTGATGGAAAAGATAAGTAGTGTGATTCTTGTGAACGCAATTAAAAAGGTTTTTCATCTAATATTAATGTGATTTTTATCGTATTTTATTATATTAATGTATTTTATATTGTGATTTTTCATCACGTTGTTTTATTTTCCAAAAGTGTTTTGAGAAAGAATTGAGAAATTTCCTAAACTAATTTTAAGGCAAAAAAAAAATAAAAATATTGTTATTTGCGACGGAATATTTAAGTCACAAAATCTTTATCTTGCAGAGTAGCGTCAGCCTTCTCCGCGACGCTAACTTAATTCCCAGATATTTTGCGACGGGGAGTATTCTCTCAGTCATTTGCAACGGTTATTTCCCTCAGAAATTTGTGAGGGAATTTTATTACGTTGGTAATTTGTGACGGAAAACTGGGTTAAATATATCCATATTAGATGAAGTTTAGCGACGGATATTTTATGTTTGCGACCGAATGTGAACCGCCGCAACGAGTGAGGGAATTGATTTTCCCTCGCTATATTTTTCCGACCCCCATTTTTACGACGAATTATTTAAGCGTCGTAAAATCCGTTAGAAAACTGTTTGCTACGGATTTTAGCCTATTTTGCGACGGAATTTGGCCGTCGCTAAATCCAAGTTTTCTAGTAGTGGAAGTGAAATTGCTCTTGGCTCTCTTTGAACTATTAATTTCACGATTACAAGTACTATACGAGCATAATGCTCTCCTACATATCAGCTCCCATGAGCACAATATCTATCCTCACATAGAACAGTGAAGTTGCTCGAAGTCATCACACTTATCCCAAGAATAACGACTTGAGGAGTTACGGTTCTGGACTTGTCAAAGGCTCATGCTCGGAGCAATCCAAGACCCAATAAGATATCCAATCAATTATTAGACTCGTTACTTGCATCACACCCCCTCTCCATGATGGGGTGCTCGTAACAACACAGAGCAATGATTCAAACCATTGAATCGTAAATGTCTCCTTAACTGTCATTTAGTAACGTTCAACGATTACGGTTCTCACAACCATAACCGTTGGTTAAAGACTATGAACTCCGAAATCAAACGGCAATCTACACCTCAAGAAAAAGGGACTTTACACAGTTCCCAAAAGTACGATATATTCGATCTCTAACCCCCATTCTAGCTCAAATATTAACTTGAGTGTTGGGGAGCCTGCAGGGACACCACCCTTGCTGTTTCAAGCACTCAATTTGTATCAAGCTTACTGCACCAGATGTCGTTCTACTAGTCAAATCAGATCATTCGTAATATTTAAAGAGTTTCCCAAAGCACGAAAACTCATTAGCAAGACGCTTTTTAAAACTCTATTGATCTAATCATTTCTCAAGCATGGCAAGTATGACAAGAGCAATGTTATTGAGCCACATCATCTTATGATTATCCACGTTCGATGAGGATAATAAAATATGTAGCTGCACATATTCTATAATAAATTTATTTGTCATCATGATAGCATCATTCACAAACTTAACCAAGTACCCTTATAACCGATTTGATTCCGGTAAACTATATGCACTCTGTAACTTATAATGGGATCAAAATAACCCATAGCTTTACAAGCTTCTCTAATCCATGATTGTTTGATCCAAAAGTGTTGAAATAGTGTCAAGTTAATTCAAATTAGCCTTTTTATCTCCTAGATAAGATTCTAGGGACGAAATACAAGAATGAAGTTGTAGAGAAAAAACAATGTGAACAGAGCATAAAAATGAAAGCACTGCGAAAAGCCATTGTTTGTTTTAACTTGATGTGCAGGTTGTATCAAGAGGGAACACTCACATTTTTCACCGTTATCCTTGCAACATTCAATTGATAGTATTTTTCACTGTTATTTGGACAACATTTTCCACCAAATTTCTGTTAATGCAATCCCGCATTAAAGCATGCCTATGCAGAAAGTCACAAACACATCCATGTTAGAACATTGGTGTGATGTTGGATGAAAAATTGAAAGATTAAATTTCAAGTAATTATACTTTAATTTAATGTTTTGTGAATTAAAAAAAAATAGAATATGTAGGTCTCACATAAAATAGAACACACATTGGTAGTGTTTAAATTGCGTTATTTAATTTTAAATATTTGATAATGATAAAAATAATAGTAATTATTATTTTTATTCGTGAATATCAATTTTCATAAATTTAGCTTATGGTTGTCGTGATAAGAACAAAAATAAGAATTCAATTGAATTTTTTATCTTTTCTTCATTTAAATCCAATGAGTTTGTTTTTCTCCACTTTTATGAATTTGTTTCTTTTGATCCTATCCACAAGTGTTGTTGAACTGATTAATTGATAAGTTGTCATTTGATCTTATCCATTCGAATAACTGTTGCCGCAATTTTTGCTAAAACAATTACAAAATCTCTATATAAATAGAGGACTCCACTCAATTCAAAATTTACACCAAAGAATTTCTATTGAGTTGTCGAGAATTCTTTCTCCCTTCTCCGTCCAGCTTGTGTTGATGAGTTATTCTTCTCCTCATCTCCTTTTTCTGTCCCTTCGGAAATAAGAGTGTTCTTAAGACCCTAGTCATTATTCGGTATAATGTCCCTTCGAATTTAAAAAAGGTCTTAAAAACATAGTCCCTTCAATAATATATGTCCATTCGAAATAAAGAGTATTTTTAACATCATAGTCCCTTTTGGAACAATAATGTCTCGTCAGAATTAAAAATGATCTTAACAGTATATAAATATTCTTTCAATATTTCTCTATTTGAAGAGAAATTAAAAAGTCGAAATGGTGGTATCACCATATTCGAGTGGTTGTAGTACCATATTGATAGTTTGGAGAACTTAAAGTTAGAATAATGGTAACATCATATTTGAGTGGTCTCAACACCATAACAGAGTATTAAAGTGGTTTCAGTATGAAAGAGTGATCTTAGTATCATATTTGAGAGTGTAAATCTCGAACGGTTTTCTACAGTGCAGTAGTTAATGCAGAATTGTGGTTGGACTTGTTTTATCCTAGAAGCGACGTGGTTGATAGTCTGTCTTGCACAACTTTGAGCAGTGACACGAAATGTCTTAAAGATAGCGACTTGGTCGTAACTCAACCTAATAACAACTTTGATAGATATTATTATTCATAAAAAAAATTAAAAATTAAAATACAACAATTCACACGATCGAATTCAAACACACCATAGCATTGGAGTTTTTTTTTTTAGGATAAGTTAGTTTGTGAAGTATACCCTGCTTTGTTAATGACTTATTTCTGCCGGGGAAAGTAATTAATGAACAAAACGAGGTAATAAACCTGTCATCTTTATCAACATGGAATTGGCATTTTTAACAAATAATAACTATATTAAAATATACACACATTTTTCATGAATTATGGAGAAAACTCCACACCTTGGGAGAGGTAATAAACTAAAGAGATATACCATATATATAATCTAATATATCTAAATATAGTGGAACATTGAAAGTGAACTTGTGTTCTTTATCATGCTAAATTCGTAGCATCAATCAACTTGCTCTACAAGCCAAGATGGTGGTGTAATCCCTTGAAGTAACCGAAAATCCAAGACAATATAGCAAGTACAACAATACCAAACCCACAAGTGAACAAAAACCCTACCGTGAAAACAAAGAGAATGGCGAAAACCGGAACCAATATTGGGCTTAACAACATGATCATTGGCGCAAAGACGATAAAGCCCATGATGGTTAATACAAATGTTAGACATGTGAGAAGGAGAGAAATGGTGCTAATTATGAGAAGGGTGAAGAGGCCAAAGAGTTGGTTTGAGTTTGAAACATGTTTCCTTAGCAATGGTGATGATGATGAATTGGTGGTTGTAATGGTGGTGTGTTTTGGTGGTTTGAGTGTAAGGGGTTGGATTGAGTAGTAGTGGTCAGCCATGGTTGTTGATTGCTGGAAATTAGGGAGTTAAAATATTAAAGTTGAAGTGAAGATTGGAATAGCCAAAGAGGATAATCATAACTTTGAGGGACAGGACATGTGTGACATGCAGGACACACGTGGAGGGTATTGGGGATTTTGAACCTTTGGTCATCGTTTCAAGGAAAATTCATAGACATTGAATTAATTATTTATTGTGAAAGATGTTTGATCTGGTTGATAAGGAGTTATCTTGTACTCTTAAAGATTTTGAGTTCTATTTTTTATGTTGATGTAAGGATGTCGTTGATCGGTAATCCGGTAACATTTTTGTCAACATTCTCTAATTTTTTAGGTCTATCTTAATAGTTGTCGTCGAATCAAACTCATACAAACATTCTTTTATAACAAAATCTTGCTTATGAAAATTTACAGTGAGAGGATGTTGTCCTAATCCGATCCGATACTAACCGAGCTCGAATCGGAACTTCCGGTTACGTTAACTCCATGTTTCGGGTGTTAATAAACAATTACTGGTATATTAGTTGTATGTTAATATGTTAGTTTTTAACTCTTTAATAAAACGTTTTCTCCGTTAACCCTCCAATTTCTAAGAAAAAAGGTCTTTGATAATCTGGATTTCGACATTCGATATAGAGGTAAGTAAAATCTAGCTAAAAATTATCTCATCCAAAATTTGAATCCGAATTTTGCAACCGCAAGCAATTCTTTTTTAGATGGAGTTTATTAACCAATTGAACTCAATGTAAAAGAGGTGAATATTTTTCTGAATATTATAATGTAATGTTGTGTCCTTTTCCATATCATGAAAGGTATACAATAATGATAGGTTAGTAAAACCTATGAATAATGACCAATATCAATGAAATTAATTACAAATAATTACAAATATAATTATGCTTAATGACAAAATTATTTTATTCTATCACTCAATCACTTACTTTACAAAAACTCCTTTAAATCTAAGTTCAACTAATTTTTTTATTTATCTAAGAGAGGTTCAAATAAGTTGATAAGCTATCAAACCCTTTTCCAAAACAAAATTATTTTATTCTATCACTCAATCACTTACTTTACAAAAACTCCTTGAAATCTAAGTTCAACTAATTTTTATTTTAAGGACAAAATTATTTATTCTATCACTCAATCACTTACTTTACAAAAACTCCTTTAAATCTAAGTTCAACTAATTTTTTTTTTATTTAAGAGAGGTTCAAATAAGTTGATAAGCTATCAAACCCTTTTCCAAAACAAAAAAAAAAACTATCAAACCGTTTTTAGTTGTTATAATTAATTATTAGATTACTTTAAGGGTTTAAAAAGTAAATTTCTGATTAAAATTCTTTCAGCATCACTGAGCCACCAACTGAGAGGTAAGTAAATTTCTGATTATTATGGCCACATGAAAGTTTTTAATGTCCCTCTATTCTCATCGTTCGTGACCACAATTGTGACACCATGGATATACGAAGCATGGACACAGACATGAACATCTGACACGACACTAACATAGATACATCAATAATGATAAAATTTTGAGCAAATGATATAATTCAAAGTAATCACAAGTGTCGATGTCAGACGCAACACATGTCAGACACTGGGACACGTTTTCAATCAGAAGTGTCCGTGGGAACAGAGCCATGAACTGTATTTCTAAATGTGCCCTAGTGGCTGTGTCGCATCTATACCAATTAGAGCACTTTAGTTGACAAGTTTTTCACTTGGCATTGCCAAAAAACTAATTGATTCTGTAATGTCAGTTGAAATAACTGCAAGTTAAAGTTTAAGGGTTATGTTTCAATCTAGACACTGAATTTAAGAATCAAGTTCTGTGTGTGACATAACAACAGGCTACACACTGAATATAATATAAGAAAGGTAATGTTATTTGATCCTGAAATATGCGAAAAGGATTAGCAAAAGGAAGAAATATGCTAGCAGCTGCACCAGCAGGCTTTTAATCCCATCATACTTTCTACAAACAACCTCATTCTTTGAGTACAATCCATCTGAACAACCGATTCGATCCTTGCTATTGCTACTTTCGTTCTCTGCAGAGGACTCGACTTTTTCATAGTTACAAACCACATTTTCATATGATTTGCTCATTTCCTCATCATATTGTTCTTCTTCCTTGTGTTCCTTGAACTCCAAGCATGTAATAGTTGAGTGCAGATCAGAATTAGTTTCATTTTCATCAGCTACATCCTTAACTTCTTCTTGCATAACATGATAAGTCGATTTTTTAACCGAATCACTGAAAGACACTCTCTTCAATCTTGTCGCTGGTTTCTCTAGATTCGTAAATGGACTATCACCACCAGCACAACTTTTCCTTGGCTTTGATAGATTTGATTCAACCATCGACATCGAAAACCTACGTATTAGTCCAGGTCTGCTTGGTCTATTTCCACCCTTTTGCGAATTCTTCTCATTGTAATCTTTTGATTTCTTCCATCTCTTCAATTTATTAAGCAAACTAGAATTGCTACTGCGGTTACTTTGACTACTAGAAGAACTTTCGAGGGTGGTAGTTTCGATTTCATCAAAATCATCCAATGTAGCATTCGAAGAGACAGTGTCATGTTCAGAATCAGATGTGAATGAATGAGTTTTGTCATACAACAATTCTTTGCCTGAAATCTGGGTGCAGTCTTGTCTTGTTGCCTTTCTAATTTGCTTTTTATTATGATTGTTGACTTCATACCTTAAGCATATGAAAAGCCATCTTTGATACACAAGCTCTTGTACCATGTCAAATCTGTTCCTCTGCAATATTTCAACTTGTTCTAAAAGCTGTTCATGAACATGTTGTAAATCAGTTATTTCTTCTTGTATTTGGATCCCTTTTGTTTCCTGTTGAAAAAAATTATCAAGCATAAGAAACTTATTGCTGAGTGCTTAAACTAGCCTTAAACTTCATGGCAGATTTAGAAATTATGAGTTAGCACAACAAAGAACTAAACAACTATTACCTAGTACCTATTATTCTAACAAAATTTAGTTTCAAGTAATCATAACTTAAATAATGGTCATTAATTATAGACCCAATGATTTTTTAGGATTAACCATGAACCAACATAGTTTCTGGTTGAATTGTATTATAAGAAACTCCTTTCACTTTGCTCACAAAACAGTTATATTGGAAAAAATTCAAATCTCGCATTGAAAATTGATAAGGTCAGAAAAGAGTTTATAAAGAGCCACACGTCTAATATGATACCAGAGTTTATCCATTCGAGTCATCCACAAAATTAACCACACGCCAAACCCAATAGTGTTGGATGTCAAAGGGTATATCGAACAAAATCGAAGTACCATATTGAAAACAGATAAGGTTTAAACATTATTAATAATTCAAGATGGTATATACCTCTGATTTCTTTCTTGCTAGCGCAGTAGCTAACTTAGTTCCTACTTCCCTCTTTTCCAATTCAAGCTCTTTGTTTCTCCTCTTCATTTTCAAAACTTTTAATTCTCTATCTTCAACATGTTCATGTTTCTTATTCACTATAGCAGTAGCACCGTTATACTTCTCTAATCCGTCTACTTTCTGTTGAAGCATCAACATCTGATCCTTGACATGGCTTCCATTCATATCCTTCTTACTTTCCATCTGATTTATAATTTTATTTGCAATCTCTAACTGCATTTTACACATGATATCCTCTTCTATTTTTTCTTTAATAATTTTGCTTTCAAACCGAAACGAAGCAATTATTTCTTGAAGAGATTTTAGTTTTGCTCTCTTTTTCTCCAATTGCATTTTCAGTTGGGAAATGACTAATTTCTCTTCCTTCAGTCTATTCAGTTCAATAAGTTTCCTTTCAATACTTATTTCCCTCTGCTTGTAATTCTGTATTAAATTCTGCAGCAACTCCTTTTCAGTGATATAATCCATATTTTCACAACCTTCAATTTGTGCCAATTCAATTTCAATCTTCTTCTTTTCTTCATTCTGTAGCAAATTAAAGGCAAATCATTTTTTTTTGGGACACATTTCTACTGAACTTATCACCCAAAAAAAAAACACATAAAAGATACCTGTGTTACATCACTAGCATAAGCAATGCTATTTTCCATTTCCTCAAACTCATGTTCAGAGTGTGAATTATCACTTCTTTTGCTTGCTGAAGGCATCATTGGAAAAAATATAAAAATAAATCCAATTTAATAAAGAAACTAAATGGTTCTCGTGAACTTAACTTAATTGGTAAGGGTTTTGCATAATATATGCAGGAGTCAGGGTTTGAACTACAGACACTTCATTTATTCATTTTAAAATGGTGAATTTCTAATCTCTGACTAACTTGACCAAATTTTTAAAAAAAAAAAACATAAATGAATGAATGAATTAAATAGGGAGTATTACTCTTTTAGAGAAACTATGAATTAACAGAGGAAAAATGATGGTACCTTGAGATTTTACCAAACGGTTTCTTTTTGACGCAGAAATCTTTAGTGCAGCAATTGAAGCTACAACGATAAGGCTGAGTCTGATAATCATGTAGCCCAGCAAACAAGTGAATTAGTTCATAGAAATAGAACAAAGACAAAGTTAAAATATCAATACGATTGAAGCTCATCACTTAGTATTGGTTGGCTTTCGTTTAGACAATTCAATTGAATGCTTTTGGAAGAAAGTGATACACTATTTTGTATTTCTTCTTCATGCCATGCCACGTACTTGTTGTGCTTGACAAAATATCTTTTTTTATTAAATATGTTTTTTATCTTTCTAAATAGGGAAAATTGCAGTCACCTCCCTTAAGTTTTATTAAAACGACATTGACACCCCCTCTAGTTTCAAAACTTACACTAACCTCCCTTAAGTTTTCATAAAATAGGCAACCACATCCCTTCTTTGTTAACACTGTTAACTTTCCATTAATTTCTTAAGAGAATTTTCCTGAATATTTAACGGAGGTTCTTCAATATTGTTTTAGTTTGCTCCCTCGTAAGTGATCCTATTCATGTTCCTTTTTCTACTGAAAGCTACTTTTGATATTTTCCTTTATATTGTATAGGTGTTTCACCTAACAATTTTTGTTTCAAATTTCCTACCGCTAGTTGTGGCAGTTGGGGAAACTCATACTACAATACCAGTTTATCGTTCATGTTATGGGAAACGATGTAGTAGCTACTTGAACATGGCTAGGCCAAGCCTCAAACTTTACAACATTTTTCAAATTATGTAGCTGATTTTTCTCCTATTTAGGAACTCTTCCCGTTTTGTTTTGTTTTCTTTTGACAAAAAATACTCACTTGGATCATAGGTTCCACCTGCATAATATGTATAGCATCTTCATCATTGGCACCATCATATGGTGTATGTGTTTCCATGTTCCAATTGTTCATTAAAAACAACCTTCTTCTTCAATGCATGTTTTTAAGTGAACGACTACGAGATCAACAATGTAAACGATGGTGAGAGGAATAACGTGAGCGATGACATAGTAAAGACAAGAGGAGAGATGAGTGAGGAAGATAAATCAATATGTGTGAAAATTAACGGAAAGATGAGTGAGTAACAGTGTTAACAAGTAAGGGATGTGTTTGTCTATTTCATAAGAACTCGAGGGAGGTTAGTGTGAGTTTTAAAACTATAGGAAATGTTGGTGTCATTTTCATAAACTTTAGGGGAGGTGAGTGCAATTTTCCCTTTTAAATATTCAAACTTTCTCTTTTAGTCCTTCTAAACTTTTTCATCAAGTAATAGTTCTCCTAAACATTTTCATTTGCATCATTCCAATGATTAAAAGGTTTAACCAGATGAGTAGTCTTGCAACATTCAAAAAGTCAACACGGATGAATTTGATGTCAATTGCTTAGAACGTGGACATTCTAGAGTTGACGTGTTTACTAGAAAGCGAGTTTCAACTAAACTTTTTTCAAATTTGCATAGTAAAGTGAAGTGAAAAGCCATATTTAATAAGAAACAGAGGATTTAGAAATTTGCATAAATGTTGATGGATCGCGTAATGAGTCTCTAACGGAGAAAATAACTATTGTTTTGAGGTTTATGGATTAAAATGGTTGTTTACAGCAACACTAGTTTTGATGGTGCACATGTTAAGTCCATTAATAATTGCATAAGAGTGTTTGGATGAGATAATTGTGAAATTTTAAAGAATTTAGAATTTTAAACAATTTAAATGATTCAATTAAATTACTTTCATTTCTCAATACTTTTGTTTGGATGGAGTAATAAAAAAATTCTGTCATCATTTTTGGACAACTTTTATAAATTTTAATTTTTTTTGGCCAAATTTAAAAAATGAAATTAGAGGTCAATTTGCAAATTTCAAAAAAAATGGGTCAAATTATAGTTTTTGAAAAAATGAGGGGTTAATTTACAATTTTTTGGAAATTTATTGGGTCAAATCGAAATTTTTGAAAAATTTGAGGACCAAAATGCAAAATTTGAAAAGTTATAACAATGAATTATTTTGAAATTCTTACCTTTTAGGTGTCATTTGAAATTTTGTCTCTCCTAAGGTTTTTCCATTGATCATCGTTGAAATTCCTTTGTGAGCGTGTTGTTGTCGATCGTTCTGGATCATCCAAACCTGGTCGTTTAGGCTTGGGCACCGTTTGTGTGTTGAAGTTAATTTTACGTGTTATTGCATCTGTCAATTGGCACTCCGATTCAAAATCATCTTTGCTAAATTGGAATCCTTGCGATAACAAAGTCCTTTTCCCATTCCATGTTATGTGATCACATGGGCTTTCAAATTCATTGATTACGGAAGATATTTCTAATGGAGGCATGGTTTCATCAATTGGCTACCATATGACAATTAGATCAATTAATACATCAGGTTTGTGATTCACGTGGCTTTATTTCTTGCTTCCACAAATTGATTTATAATGGTTTGGTGTGGCTGCGTCTTCATTTTATGCTTGAAAAAAGTTTTTTGCCCATACTATGATAAGATTATGTCTTGCCTACGCCAATACATCATCAGACATGGTTTAGTGTCCAACAAATGAGTTTATCGGTTGGAATTGGTGGGATTTAGGTAGCCCGAGTGCAATTCCTGATTTAAAGTACCTAGTTCGGCACTTCAATCTGGACCTATTATTTTTAAGTGAGACATTAGTCCACCGTAATAAAATTGAAGCTTTACGTCACCTACTTGGTATTGATTTTTGCTTTTCTGTTGATTGTTATGGTAGAAGTGGTGGCCTTGCATTATTTTGGCGCGCCTCTTTTAACTTTCAGATTGTAAACTACTTAAATAATCATATTTCTGTTGACGTTGTTAATTATGTTCATGGTGTTTGGAGATTCATCGGTTACTACGGGTACCCTGAAAGGGGACGTAGGCGAGCTGCGTAGGATTTCCTTAAATTTCTGGCTAATCAGTGTGCATGACCTTGGTGTATTCTAGGTGATTTTAACGATATCATGGATGCAAATGAAAAAAGAGGAAGGAACCTTCGACCTAGTTGGTTAATTAATGGTTTCAGACAGACGATACTTGATTCAGGTTTGGTGGATGTTCCGTTGGAGGGGTATCCTTTTATGTGGTTTAAAAGTTTGGGCACGCCACATGCAGTGGAAGAACGGCTTGATAAAGCTTTAGCTAACACCGGTTGATTCAATATTTTTCCTATGGCTGCGCTAGAGAATTTGGCATCCCCGTCTTCGGACCATTATCCCATCCTTTTAAATAGGTGTCCTATGCAGTGGTCTCATTTGCATAAACGCAACTTTCATTATGAGAATGCTTGGTACTCGGAACTAGGTTTCAAGGAGTTTGTGACTGATGCTTGGCATATGCATTCACCAAATTCAGTTGTCTCTATATTATCTTCTTGTGTAGCTAACATGGTGGTTTGGAGCAGAGACCATTGTAACAAATTGAAATCTGATATTGAAGAATGTAGGCGGCAAATAGAAACTATTCGGCTGAATAGTTCTGGTCCTAGTCAAGAGCATGTCACGAGTCTTAGGAAGAACATGTGCAGATTGCTTTCTCAAGAGGATGCTTATTTGCGGCAACGGGAGAAATCTCATTGGTATATAAACGGAGACTTGAATACAAAATTCTTTCACGCTTCTACCACCGCTAGAAAGAAGGTCAATCATATTTTATCTCTCGAGGATGATTCAGGTTGCAAGATTTCTGATAGCCGAGGAATGTGCAACGTTGCTAAAAATTATTTCTTAAATTTGTTCCAAAAACAATATACGGTCGTGGCTCTTGTTATTCAAGCCATTCGTCAGTCAGTGTCTGAGGATGATAATGTGATGCTCACTACGTCATTCACTAAGGAGGAGTTCTGAGAGGTCATGTTTTCTATGCATCCGGACAAATGTCCCGGTCCTGATGGCTATAATCCTGATTTCTACCAACAGTTTTTGAATTTGTGTAGTGATGAGATTTTTAAGGAGTGTTGTGAGTAACTTGATACATGTCATTTTCTGCCTAATTTAAATATGATGAACATAGCTCGCATTCCGAAAGGAAATTCTCAGGCGTCTATGAAAGATTGGCTTCCCATTGCTCTTTGTAACGTGTTGTACAAACTTATCCCTATGGTACTTGCAAATTGTCTCAAATTAGTTCTTCATAAATGTATCTCAGAAAACCAATCGAAGTTTGTTCCTAATAGGTCCATTCTGATAACACGATGGTGGCTTTTGAAGTTATCCATTTTATGAAGATGGATACTAGAGGCAATGACAAGTTTGTCTCTATAAAGCTCGATATCAGTAAAGCCTACAATAGGATGGATTGGGAATATCTGAAGGAGGTGATGATCAAGATGGGTTTCAATCAGAAGTGGCTTCAATGGATGGTTATGTGTATTGAATCTGTTAACTATAATGTTCTTGTTAATGGTGAACATGTTGGACCAGTAATACCGGAGTGTGGTCTCAGACAAGTGGATCCGCTCTCCCCGTATTGAAAAAAAAAAAATTTGGAAAAAAAAAAATTATTTTTTTTGGCTGATGGGTTGGCACGGCCGTGCCAACCTTCTGGAAATTTTTTTTTTTTTCCAAGGATGTGGTGGGTATGGTTTTTGGTCAATGGCTTCAAAAAAAAAAAAATTCTTCGTTTTCTTGAATCTTGCTCGGACAATTACCTACAAAACAACTGAAAACAAACGAAAACAAACAAAAAGCGATTAAATGCGTGGGTTGCCTCCCACGAAGCGCTCGTTTAAAGTCATTAGCTTGACGGTTAGAAGGAGGTTTCTCTACCCTATACCCAATCTTTCACAAAGAGACAAGGGCATCAAACTGACATTCTCTCCCAAATCACATGTGGCTTTCTTAATGGTTTCAGATCCTATAACACAAGGTATGGAAAAACTCTCTAGATCCGTAAGTTTAGGTGGCAATTTGTTTGGAAGTGTTTCGATAAAGTTTCTAAACTGCTCATCTAACTTAGCAAACTCTTGTGTTAATGGAATTTTAGGCTCATGAGGTGGTGAAACAAATGACTT
>Ga0228711_1007310_pt1 | contig 16060 bp, 9 predicted proteins | sample MedpolnodulmetaG_2_FD_177996 | JGI IMG/M metagenome (GOLD analysis project Ga0228711, IMG submission 177996) | Root nodule microbial communities from Medicago polymorpha collected in Santa Monica, California, United States - brown nodules | ecosystem: Host-associated > Plants > Roots > Nodule...
AAATGAATCCATTGGGACAGTTGTTGGGATTTCTAGTTCTAGGTCCACAGGATTGGGGCAACCAGCGTTATGATTAGGGTTTTTGTACATATTTGTCAGGCCCAATGGTCGTGACTCGTGAGTTCTGATACCAACTTGAAATAAGAGAGGATAATAGATAAAACTGTATTTTTTGATAAATTGATTAGGTAAAAATGTACTCAAATATATTGATCCAAGGATAGGCTAAAATTAAGGAAATGGTTAAGCTAAATCTAAAGATATGATCCTAATTATCTATTTGCAAAATGTACAGAAAAAATCCTAAAAATAAGTTATCGTCATAAATATAAATCAAATCTCCAAATGGAATATCCTACCATATCTTCATAATCTACATCATACCTCGACAGTTCTTTCATCTATGCAACCAATTCCCATCTGTTCGGAAAAGGATCTGGTTAGCATCGACGTACATTTTAAATGCATTTCTTTTCTTCCTCTCACCAATGGGATTTGAGATAACTACTGCTTAAATTGTGTATGCTTTTCATTTTGTCCTCACCTCTTGGCTTGTGTTTTAGATAACTTCTACGTACATTTTTATATGCATCTCTCATTTTCAATGTACCATGTCAGTGAAGCTTAATTTGTATTATCTAATATCCTGCATAAGATTTGATTATAAATTTTAGTTTTGAAAGATTTTTTTTTAATATTCATCCATTTAGGTGATTCTAGTTGACATTTTGTAATCACTGAATATTAAGTTTAATGTTGTGACGCACAACGGGTACTTTTTTTCCCCCAAATGGAAGCATCAGTTATATCATAAATGTTATGCTTTAGAAGTATAATCTTTATTTATTTTTCTCTATATATTCATGTAATTCTATTTCTTTCCAAGTGAAGGTAATGTTGTTGGCCATTGGGTCAAGGCGGTGCAGACTCTTCAATTTCAGCCAGGCTACAATGATTTAACACTGTTGTCTCAAACAGTAGGCTTGCAGGTGAAAATATATACCGTTCTTCTTTGACCTGTGTGTGTAAGTTTGCAGAGTAGGTAATAACTGAATTTGGTGTAAGATTTCATAATTTATACACTTGCATTTGTATAACTTAACATGAAATACTTTTTTCAATTCAACCATTGAATTTTCATATTTACTTAGATTTATGGAGTGCCAAGTAATTCATGATTAGTAAACAATAGAAAATTATGAACATGTTATATATATTGGGAGCTTTTAATTTGACACTGGATTTTTTTTAAAAAAACTTTTCCCCATAAAAATGTGTTTAATGATGTGAGAATGATTTTGTTGTTGCCAATGTAAATTAGTGGTAGAGATTTACACGTTAGCATAGTTGTCTATTAAAAGGCTATCCAATAATGAAAGAGTGGGTATGCATTGTCCAATGTGTACACATAAATATGCATATCATATTCCTTTTCCACCTGTATTTTTATTTTTTTTGTTGCCTTCTTTCTCTATTTTCTTCGACTTACTCTTGTATCAAACAACTGAGGGAGAATGTTTACTCACTTTACTATATTCCGCACTATTTTAAACAATGTTACAGAATTACGGTGCCTTCATTGAGAAAGATGGAGCTGGAATAAGAGGTACAATCAAGATCACTGGATTTGAAAATGGGCACATAGATCTTTCGAAATCATTATGGACCTACCAGGTTTGTATATAGTCTTTGAGATCCATAATGATCCAAAAGAATTATGTGAACTATTAACTGCTTTCTAGAGGAAAATACTATTACAAGTAGTACACTGCATCTGTAGTCTCCGTCAGTAGATGTGCACAGTTTTTATATTACCCTAAGCATGCAATCCCATATATGTGTTATCTCTTCCTCTCATTTAGTACATAGTGCCTTCGGGACATATTACTGTCGAATTTCTGAATCCAAATGAACGACAAACAAACATTTTCTCAAAATCTTTTAAAGTCCTTCAATCAGTTAGTCTAAATATCATAGATTCGTCAGCCAAACACATGAGTATTGTATGTATTTTTATTTTTATGTGTGTATTTGCATATGTCTGTGACTGTATTGTATGTGTATTCTATAATGCTGATTTTCGCTTCTGGTTTTCTGATGCATTAACCTTTATAAATGATAAAGTTTGGTGATAGATAACATATTATTTGATAAAAAAAGAACTTCTATTGATGTAAACAAGAATTGCAAAAGAAGGGAGAATGAGAGAAATATTGGTAATAACTGTTAAATTTTGAGCTATTAGGAAATCATAGTTTAGGTCCACTGGTCTTTGCATCTCTTAATATAAGTGGGATTAAGATAATATTTTCTAGCATAGAAATGGCTTTTGAATCTCGGTCTCTGGTTATGTATCATTGTACTATTAGGACAAGTTGTCTGTTTGAGGTTTAGTATGTCTTCAAGAATTTCCATTGTCATGGTAATATTCGGGCACACATTTGAATTTCTCAATTGTTTTCTGTTTTTTGGAAATCTTCGTTCAACTTTGAGTTCGTCACTATATTTCTGTTAAGCTTAAAATGCTGCTTCGGTGGTGTGTTTGCTTGTTATATCTTGGTTTCATTATCTTCGTTCCAAGTTAATTTCCTTGTTCTATAATTTTCATCCCAATGCTATAAAATTTTGTGCTCGTGCGATCTTTCATTTTACACCTTTCTTAGGTCATAGTAATTTTAAAATACTAACTCCAGTATATTCATGTTTATCCTAGGTTGGGCTTCAAGGTGAGTTTTTAAAATTTTACAATGAAGAGAGTGAAAATGCAGGATGGGTAGAATTGACTCCTGATGCCATTCCTTCCACGTTTACATGGTACAAGGTAATTTTAAGCAGTTGAAGGGTGTGTATATCTATCAAACCTGTGGCATGCTAAACAATAGTTAGTTACAATAACCAAGTTGTATTAAATTTAAAAATAGAACGTTTTTGCCTCTAAATCTTTCTTAACGGCTTACTTTTTTTTTTGTCTCCCTCTACCTACCATAATACATTTGGTCAAATCTTCTTATGATTTGTCTTCCTTAAAATCATGGTATCACCATTGAGATTGTATGAAGGTGAAATTTAGCCTAATGGTTATCTTCCTTAAAATCATGGTATCACCAAGTTGTATTAAATTTAAAAATAGAACGTATTTTTCCCTAAATCATGGTTATTTTTTCCCTTCAAAATTGCCTAATAATAAATAAGTTCTCTACTTATTCAAGCAGACATACTTTGATGTCCCTGATGGTAATGATCCAATTGCTCTTGACTTGGAAAGCATGGGGAAAGGTCAAGCTTGGGTGAATGGTCACCATATCGGAAGATATTGGACTAGGGTTTCCCCAAAAAGTGGATGCCAAGAAGTCTGTGATTATCGCGGGGCTTACGATTCTGACAAGTGCACAACCAATTGTGGAAAACCAACTCAAACTTTGTAAGTAGTCTTTGAAGTATCTATGTTGTTGGAGCATTGTTTATGTTGCCATAATATTGAATATATCAACTTCAGTGCGTCCATTATTAAGTATATTAGAAGGATTATTTATTAGGATATAACATTACTCTTTGTACTTGCGTACCAAAGTCAATTCTCAAGGCTACTTTTCTTAAATTTGAGTCATTGGTCAATCTTCAGGTACCATGTGCCACGATCATGGTTGAAAGCATCCAACAATTTCCTTGTTATCTTGGAGGAAACTGGAGGAAATCCCTTAGGAATTTCTGTCAAGTTACATTCAGCCAGTATAGTTTGTGCTCAAGTGTCACAATCCTACTATCCACCAATGCAGAAGTTGTTGAATGCAAGTCTCCTTGGTCAACAAGAAGTTTCTTCAAATGGTATGATACCTGAAATGAACTTGCGCTGTCGAGATAGAAAAATAATTTCCTCCATAACATTTGCTAGCTTTGGAACTCCTGGAGGTAGTTGTCAGAGTTTTTCTAGAGGGAACTGTCATGCTCCTAGTTCAAAATCTATAGTTTCCAAGGTAAAACTCCACACCACACTCCTTTTTTTACACAATTATTTTTTTAAAGCTAAAAATAGTTGACATATGACTCTGCACGAAAGCAAAAGCTCCCCGAGGTTTTAGTATATTTAACAGCTAGTTTTGGTTTTAGACCCTCTAAATATATTTTTTACGATTTGAAGGCTTGCCTGGGGAAAAGGAGCTGCTCCATTAAAATCTCAAATGATGTATTCAGAGGTGACCCCTGCCAGGATGTTGTGAAAACATTGTCTGTGGAAGCAAGGTGCACATCACCATCCACTAATGGTTCCTTCCAACTTTGAGGCTGTAAACATCCTCTAAAATGAGTTCGGTATGTCCTTTGTTTTTGGCTCCATGTTTGGTATGAGCCATGTACATACACCAACAAACGTAGCAATGTACTGAAAAGATTTTTATCCCTTGTATATGTTCACCGGTTGATTGTATAAAAAAGATCCTTGGTTGGGTGTATTTCAAATGATTTAATAAATAAAAGCATCTTGATATTCAGTCAAGCCTTTTAAATAATATAATTAAGTATTGTGGCATTTAATTTGGACAATCAGAATTTGTTAAACATGTTTTAAAATCTGGTGGTATTCAAATCATGACTTCTTATAAGTTTTTTTTTTACTACTAAAGTATGTGCATATTGATTACTAGCTTTTCCTGATTTTTGGTTGTACCTCCCAGAGAAAGAGAAGTTTCTCCCCGGTCTAGTAAAAACGTATATTTATGTATATTTTTTTATCAAGATATTTGTGTTTATTTATTGGCTCCTTCAAAAAAAAATTGTTTATTTATTGGCGTGAATGAACTTTACATTTTGTAACAACTAAATATCTTTTTTCTCTCTAGAAATGAAACTATTTCCTGCAGCATTCACCTGGAAATTCCTTCACAGTTTTCCACACAAGTTACCTTTTTTTGTCTGTGAATGACACAATTTTGTTATTTCAATCTATTTATCATTTTCTTGTATTTCTCCCTCTCCCACTCTTTTTGTCTATTGTCTCTTTGTTCTGTCATATTTCTTTTTGCTTTTGCGGTGGTGACATGAGAGTGTATGAGGTGTTTCACTCACCAGAATGTATTTGGCTGTGATATGGATTGTGGTGATGTTTGCTATTATTGTGTGCTTATTTCCTATATTTTCGTGTGTATTTGCCTCTAATATATGTGTTCTCCTGCATTTGCGTTTCTCTGTTGTAGGTTTAACTAATTTTTTTTTGCTTTTTGAATGGGGTTTATTAATTGCTTTAGATGTGTAATGTATTTGGCTCCTGAGCTTGGTTCAATTGGTAAGGACAAGCATAATATATGCAAGATCCTGGGTTCGAACCCCAGATACCACCAAAATGAGTAATGTATTTGTCCTCGTGAGCTTAGCTCAGTTGGTAGGACAATGCATAACATAATATATTCAAGGTCCGGAGTTCGAACCCCCGCCACCATAAAAAAAAAAGATGAGTAATGTGTTTAATAACTAAAATGATAATATTTCAAAGAAATACACTTAGAGACAAACCTAAATTAAAAAAATTTGGGCACACTCACACACAAATGTTATTTTTTTAAAAAGAGAATAGTTTAATGATGTGAATAATTTATTTACCGTTTAATTTCTTTCATTGTGTGTCTGAATATTTTCATTTATGATTGTTTCAACAACAAAAATAATAAGTCATGTAAATGTCACATCAATTTTTTTTTTGACAAAATGTAAATGTCACATCAATTAAAATGTCTACCTGACACCATTTGGGATTGCATAAAATAAGAACTAAACATGAAAGAACATGAAAGAATGGTAAGTTATCGGAACTAAAAATAAATTTCATAAAAAAAAAAGATTTAAATCTCAATTGGAAAAAAATATACCATAAAAAGTTGATTTTTTTCAAATTTAAAATTATAAAGCCTCCATACTCAATTTGAGACTTGCATTAATATCTACTAAATTTCTCTAAAAAAATATATCTACTATTGTTGTCTCCATATGAACTAAACAATTTCTCATTATCCACGGGGTAAGTCAATTTATAAACGTACATCTGGAAAATAATTCTCATGAATGTTTTTTCTAAGAAAAGCCAAACAACAGGTAGCACTTATGTGACATTGTGACATTGGCCAACCACACAATGTCACAAGTGTCCTTTCTCTTTCACAATATTTTTTTGTTACTTTGTACACTTGTGACATTGTGGTTGGCCAATGTCCCCAACCACAATGTCATTCAAGTATTATCCCCAAACAATCCTCAGAAAAATGGTATCCCAGATGTAATTCACGCATCACCAGACAAGTACATTATACTCGGTAAATTTGCAGATCAATGATAAATATTTGGCTCAGTAACGTCACTTCTTCCTTCACATAGATGAAGTGTTTGTTTGTTTTCTTGGTTCAAACAACGCCATCACATGTTTAACTTTAAGCTATAATAACTTGTAGCTTGTATAAAATCACGGCCAAATGCCCTTTTGGAACGTGAGAATTACATTTGAGACGCAGTTCCAAATATTACAAAAGAGTTTCCTGTCTATAAAGACAGATAGTTGTGCTTCAGTTCAAACGTCTGATCTGCTTTGTAGCATTAATAATCTTCTGACCTATCTCAGGGTGATTGAACTTCAACAATTTGTCAAGTTTAAGAGAAGCTTCAGAAAAGCAGTGATCCTCAATACATGACTCCGATTTTAGGGCAAAATGGATCTCATTTACATCCTCATCAAACTGGAGGCAAAAGATGTGGCTGAAGACCTAATAAGTCAAGACAATAGAAATTAAACAATACTATTAGAGAATAATAACCAGTCTCTAAATACAGTAAACAAAACCATGACCATACCTGTTAGTGGATAAGCCATGGTGTAAAAACCTTTAGATTATCAGCAGATCGTAATTCAATACTAAATAGCTAGGTACATCCAGGGTCTAACATTCTCAATAAATAATAAAATGATTCATCGTAGTAAGAAAATGAAATGTCTACTAGAAATAATCAAAGAATGAATCACCAATTATTTTTATAAAAGAAAATTGACTGGAAAGAAACAAGAGGCTTCCTAAAATGGTGTAGAATATGGAATCACCCAAATGAATATTATCCCACTAATATTTTGTTTATACCTTTTTCATTCTCAAGAGAACCATGTCCTTGATGGCTTGGGACCGCGACACCAAATTGACAACAAACAGACCTTGCTCTGAAAGTTTATCTTTTACAGATTCGAGAAAAGATTCCTCCAAAAAGTCCGGGGCAGGGCATGCCAGTCCAGAGCTGTCCACAATACACAATGGTTAGATACCATTCTTTAAATCATATAATACACTACTTATAACCCTTTATACCATAGCACCCTTTTTCTTGGCCAGTCAATAATAGCTTTAATGTAATAATAACTAAATGCATAGTTCAATTCACCTTGAATCTGAAGAGTCAACATCAATAATAATTATATCAACTTTTGTAGATTCTACATCTTCTGCATGAGAAGTAGTTGAACTACCATTTGAAGGAGACTCGGTATAGCTAGAATTATTACTTTTACTATGAGACTGAGCTGCTCCAAAACTAGCACTCTCTCGAACAAACTGGATTCCATCAGCTATATGCACCTGGATCCCCAACATAATGAGATTTAGTAGATAATGTTAACCTCCATCCCAAAACTGATTCATCAAAATGATATAATTTATTGTAGTTTTCTTAATATTCCGAGCACTGGTCTGGTCATCCAGCTCCAAATAAAAACAGAACTAGCTTTATATGCTGTTACCACATTTTACAATTCTCCATACATGTAATACAATATCGCTAAATTAAAATAGCTGCTTGCAACTGTCAACATTGTTTACTTTATATCAGAATTGATTTCCTCTAAATCTCATTTTGACTCGAGGCGATAAAAAGTTGCCATTGAGTCACGTTGAAAAATTTACAAAAGTTTTACATCAAATTTGCTTAAAGTAAAAAGTTCAAATATAAATAACTTCGCTTCAAAGTCAATTTAATTCAAACTAATTTCACAAAAACAATTTCAATCAAAATCATACTTGCCCAAGACTCGCCCAAACATACACTAAGTTTTGGTAAACCTTGAGAAGAGAAGGTCTCAGAAGTATCTTAAGTTAACTACCTTTAAGCGTTTATCCTCAACAAAACTGAAGTGCTTCCTTGCAATATCAACAATTACAGGGTCTAACTCCACTGCCTGTAGAAATAAATTAACATCAAGACATGTGATATCTTATAAAATCATTCTAAAAACAACAATTTAGAATTGGATCTGGACAATGAATCTATTACCCCTCTCTTCATTACTGGAAAAAAATACATTACCTCAATCTCCAAAACAGGGATACACCTGTGAAGAAACATAGGAAGTAAACCTGCTCCAAGACCTATGACTACAGCTTTTACCTGAGATAAACCACTGGCATGGATCAGCAACAAATAGTAGCACAAGTATGTTTCATAGCATGGGAAGAAAGTCAGAAGCAGATTAATTATGCCTGTACATGTTATTTTCTATTAAAAAACCAATTAAAAATTTCTTAATATTTAACTTTTTTTTAATAGAAAAAGGAATTATGTTAAAACTTAAAAAGAAAAAAATCCTCATTAAATTGCTTATATTGAAATTGTAAACATAAGACTTGTAGAGTATATTGGGGTGGCATAGTCTATGATTTTCCCAAATAAAAGTTAAAAATACTTGCCATTTTCCCACTTGATGCCACATTTTCCATGTATGAGGATATTAATGTGAATCCTGAAATAATCCCTGTGTGATAAGAACTAGCTACATAGCCATGATAGACAGTCAACTGGTTATATGCTTCTGCAACATCAATAGAAAATATTAAAATAGCAAGAGAATGAAGTTAAAGGCAGTAAGCAAATGTCCTAAACTAAAAAAATAGTGAATAATTTTAGTTTTTAAGTATACACTATAATAATTGAGTTAACTGAAAATACAGCAAATGCTAAAGAAGACATCATTTTCATCCAAATCAATTTTGACACTACAAAGGGGCAAATGGTGAGCAGTGTCTAATTGAGACCATGTTTATGAAACAATAATCCCATGTTTAAATTTCACATGACATTCTTCAGATCATTGTGAGCAGTGTCTAATTGAACCCGATAGTAATCACAGACTAGAAAAAATGATGATTGCAATGTTTTGAGATGCACATTTATAGATGGTTTAATATAATTTTCAAAGAGCCATGTATATCATTTTGAAACTGGGCACTACATCATTTGGCCTACTATCATCAATGGTAGCTGAAGCACAGCAAAGAAGTATGCACAAATATATTTACGAACATTTCAAATGACACTTATCTAGTTCCTTCAAAAATAAAATGACACTTATCTAGTTATTTGAGAGAGGAAAAAAAATTATTAGAGATATAGAGGGGAAGGAAAGATCCTTGTTCCTCTTAATCTTATAACAATATATTAACTATTAGGATTTGACGAGTTGAGCAATGAACATTAAACAGTGAATTCAACTAATACCATCATTCCGTCTCTGAGACACGCTTTTCTTAGATTTAGAGGATGAATTGGTTTTCTTCCTTTCCGTCTCACCAACCAATTTTGTAGGTAAATGTTCAACTGTTAGCAAAGCTTCAGACTGAACCAAATTTGCAGCTCTTTCGAATACAAGGCGTCGAAATATCAACTCTCTAGAAGGAAAGATACAACCGACTTCGCTATCAACATTTTCATAAACTACATCTTCAACAATAATTGTACCAGTTAATGAAGAAGTGATCTGCAAAACACAGATAATTATTGATGATATAATGAAAAATGTGAGGATTGTTTAAAATAAAATAGGCCATCACTTGAATGAGAGTCTAAAAGTGGAAATCACAAAAGCAAAAAAGGCGGTGAATAATTTTTTTTCCTTCTTTCGTATTGATAATAAGCAGATTTTAATGAAAATTAGTAAAGTGATAAGATACACTCTTATATCAATAAACCAGGGGATAAGAAGATGAAAAACAATTATTTATTTTTTAAGATGAAAAACAAATTAAGAACATGGCTTTACAGAACTTCTGTAAAGCAACCCTTCCCTTCCACTAAATATAATGAAGAAACTGTGAAAAAGGCAGTATGAAAACCAGGGGCTGAACACTACAAAAATGGTAATTGATAGAGCGTAGCATGTGTTGTTTACTGTTAGCCTACTGTTCAACATTACTCTCATACGTTTTAGCGATACTGGCACAAAATAGACCTCGTGTAGAGTGCCTATTTAGTGAAGAGCACTAATCGTATGTCATCTATCTCCCTAACATACATGTTGTGACATCGAAATCTCTTTCTTGTTGCTTTCTGTTTTATTCTTTTGTTTAGGAGGATTTTTTCTCCTAACTTCTCTTTCTAACCTTCTCTCTTCATATTCTTGTTAAAGTTGCTCTTATAAAACCTAGGAAAAGAAAGAACACACACACAACAATAACTCTGTAGAAACCAAGTACTCTGGAAGTAGGTTACTTTTAAATTACAATCATCAAGTTTAATCCAACTAAGTAGTTGCACAAAGCCCAAATAGAGGGGGGAGGAGGGAGTTCACTTCATCAAAATAACAACAAAAGAGAAATATCATTATATCGTTATTAACCTGGTGAACAATGTTTCGCTTTTTGATCCCATCACTTGCCATCAAGAAACTGTGCATATATTCAAGAATTTTTTATGAGAAAAGCCACAATTCATGAAGTGTAAGCATGACAACAACACCTGGAAAAATGGCTTGGAATATAGTGATAACTGTAATGCATAACAGAACTCATTTGAATATTTTATCATCAATCCGATTAAAATTGTTAAAAATGGAGGGAAAAATCACATAAAAAGCAGCTGGTACAAGATACGAACGGTATTTGAGCTCCATTTTCGTTTTCTTTAGGTTCCAACTGTTTAACCAGCGGAGACAAATCCTTCTGAAAAGGCATAACAACACACAATTCAGTAATAGTTAATCTGTTTGAATGGCATAACTTAAGATGATGTTTCTACCTGAATCTCATCCATGCTGGCATTCGTATGGCTGGTGTCCAAGAAAACCTAAAGGTGAGATGTGTTCAAAAAGTTCAATTATAAAAGTAACATAAAAATACCAGAAAATATTATTTCATTAAGTTAATAACATAGTACCATTATGAGACGAGCTGCTTTGGAGCTTCTGACCACCATCCATTGTCCTTCTTCAGAAAAGAAGAGCCATTCGCGAGCACGAATCTGGGATGTAACATTCAGACGTGAAATTCAAACAAAACAATGGGTATCGTTGCTATCTTAATCTAAAATCATATAAAATAAGACAAAAGAGAAACATATAAAGGAAGAGCATAAGAAATGCTAGAAAGTCCTTCCATCTGCCATTGCCAATCACTGAATTAGTATCCTCACGGCCTATGTTGTTTACAATAGTATTAATGTGATCCTAGATGCAAGCATAACTACAAACAACAATGAAGCCTTCCATCAAGTGGGGCTTGTTATGATGCAAAGACACACCTTAGGTACAATGAAAACCCCACAATGATATGTAAATGGGTCAGACTGTTCCTCGGCATCAAAAACTGCTGCTCTATAAGAGAAAACAGAGCACCCTTGGCCACCTAAAGTCAGCTGCACCCGCCGACCTTGGGAAATTTTTGTCAGTTCCACTTGCAGATTTTCCATGGAGTATAATCTATCAGAGCTACTGGATAATTTTTCACGAACTTGATTCTCATTTTGAAGAGCCTCGCGGAGTCCAGAAGCCTAGGACACACGGAAAAAAAATCATTAACAGAAAATAATAAAAGAATATATTATAAATAGAATATATCTACAAAACATCTCATAAAATCCACAGAATATTTTCAGAATTTTACGCATATACTATAGGATGAGTCGGTCCTCTAATTCAGAGGCAACCTAAGGAGTTATCCATAATTTTATTATGTTTCCTAATTTGATTATGATTAGGAGTCCTATTGTATCAGTGGGCTTGGGATTTTATTAGCAGTACTATACTATTACTGCCCATTATTGAACCCAGTTTTATGTGCAAGTAGTATAAAGTATTACAATATTGGTGCTTAATATTTTACATACATCAAATTGTTCCAATCTCAAAAGTATTCAGAGTATCTCTCTATTTTCCTCCCACCCTATCTAAACTGCCTCCTCCCATCCTATCTAAACCCTACAACATAAAACAAGATGATTAATTGTTCTCTACAAACATAACAATGATTTACCTTGTTTGTGGGTTGGAATACCTCGCATATTCCCACACACACACACGTATATATACCACTCTCTTTTCTGTTTCAAGAAATTATTATGCAACTAACAAATGTTACAATAATCACCCATGAATACTTATTTCAAGAAAGAACTCATGCCCACACGCAACTGAATAAAAAACCATAATTGGCCCAGATATACTACCTGTTCCGAATTACAATGAAGTGAAGCATTCTGAATTAATGATGTAATCTGATGTACTGCAGTAGACAGCTCCTTCTCCACAACCACCATAAATGTTTGAAGGTTAGGTTTACCAGAAGACTTCATAGGTATGGCGTCAACACTCATTTTCCATCCAAGTCGAAACTTTGAGAAAAGTATATCTGCAAAGTATGAATTAGTTTAGCATCATCCTCTAATCTAGCAAAGAAAAATCAAACAGAACAAAAAAACAGTTCCTGCAACCATTCATTTCCAACTTCCAACTAATAAAGTTCCCTTTCCAAGTTCACTACAATCGATATAAAATGAATTAAAAGAAAATAGCTTCTACAATTAGACAGAACACCATCCCAACTGGCTAGAGTTTTCAATTATGTTGTCCACACAACATATATTTCTCATATATTCATAATCAAACAGATAAAAAAAACATGATATTCATAACTGAAGAAACTAACCTAGTACATGAGATTCAGCCAAGGTAAGGCACACAAACTTTCCTCCAGGCTTTAAAACTCTCTTCACCTGCAAAATCAACCACTCAAATTCAAATTCCACCACAAATCAATCTATTCTATAAAATTATTCATATAAACCTTTGTAGAACCGACACATGTGATTACATTCAACAATTATGTCATTTTCTGAAATAACTACATGTGTCCGCATGTCAAATGCCGTATCCAGTGTCCGTGTTTGTGTCGGTGCTTCATAGATATAAATAGATAAAAAAAGATAGAAACCTCAGAGAGATATTGATTTCCCAAAGTAGGACCAAGCTTGGGCTCCATTAAAGCATCCAATCCACCTTTATCAACAACAGCACCAAAAAACTCATCTTCAAACTGCATGGCAGTCATATCCATAACACGCCACCGCATAAGCGGACGCGAACGAATATTACGGCGGAGCATGTCTCCAATAACGACTTTAGAGAAATCAATGTTGGTGATGGAAGTGAAGCCGGCATCGTAGAGGTGTTCGGAGAGACGGGAGTTGCCGCAACCGGGGACGAGGACGGGAAGAGACGCCGGAGGAGGAGTTAGGGTTTGGAGAAGGGAGATGAGTGGGTCCCTCAGGTGAGGCCATTCAGCGTACCATTCGAAAGAATCAGGGCGAATGGTGAAGAAATTGTCCCAGTTTTCTTTGCTGGTGAAGTCTCCTAGGGTATCTAGAAGGTCCTTCTTCTCCGTTTTGCTCTTCGATGCCATAGCTCAGCAGTATGGTGAGTGAGGAGAGGTGGTGGCTGCTGGGGTTTTAGAAGTCCTCTCAGATTCAACAAATAGTGTGTATGTATGGTTCTTTCCTTTTGGTAATTGTGTAGTTTTTAACTCTTGATCACTTTTTAGTAAAAAAAAACAAAACAAAACAAAAACTTTTAATAAACGAGTGGACGTTAGACGGTCTCTAACGCAATGGAGGAACGATTCGTCATAATTATTGTGTTCTTAATTTTGATGTCGGTCGTTGTTTGAAGGAAGATTCTTTGCATTCGACTCGCTTTGTTATTATGATATCTTCCATGATGATGTAGTATGTTGTTCGTTTGCGTGACTCGTTCGAGGTATCAAAGGATCATCTTACTAATGAATCAACAAAATGTCTCGTTTTGAGGCTCAACACCAGTGTGGAGTGGTGCCACCAAATTCAAGCCTTTGATTTTTGACGTCTTGTCATTAAAATAGTCCATGAAAACCAATGAAGTTTCATCTTGTCTTTGTCTGAGTCTAATCAAACATGTTGAACTCTTTTAAGTAATACGGCCAATGGTGAAACGAGTCAAACATGTCTCCACTAGTTATTTCCAAGTTTTGACAAAATTAAGGCATCTTTCTTTTGTTTAGAAGAAGCCAAATTAAGGCATCTTATATCAATGTGCAAGGAACAACTATACATTTAAGGGCATCTGAGACTCGTTTTATCTTCATATTAACATTAAAATAGGTTAGATGTTTAAGTGGGTCGGTCTTACCATCATATTTTTCTACCGTTTAAAGACACAAGCGCTTAGGTATATGATCTTCATTAATTTTTCGGGAAAGGGAAAGTTGTGTAACGTCCTCCTTTTGTCTTTTTCTCCTCATGTTACCTCATAATGAGTACATGTTCCCAGCCTATAAGCAAGTGGCTATGTCATAATTGTCACGATCATTGTGTCCAAGGGGAGAATGAGGTCCTTTCTTTTTATGGCTCTTACCGCTGACTGTTCTCGCCTCAAGTATTATGACTTAAGCATATACCTAGTGCACATAAGAAGACATGTGACTACGACTCTTATCTCTTTAGGATTGCAAGAGACTTAGCATGTTGTCTTGCTTCTGGTATGATGGAGTTGTTGTGATGGCACAAGGACTAAAATTGTCATATCTTTTGTGTGGCGAATCGTTACAACAACATAGTTGTGAATGTGGTTCACGTGAAGGGAAATCTTTGAAATCCTCGTTCCTTCTATTGCTTTTGTTATTTTTGTCCCTTCTTTTATTTAACATATCACCCTGACTACAAAAGTTTGCATGCAGAATTTAACTTATGATACGAGCCATATTGAGGTTGCTTAAGGACTGGGGAATTAGTTTTATCGAGGTCACATGGTGGGATGGTGGGTGGGAATGTTCTTGTACGAACAGACGGATTTCACCTTATAAGCAGGGGGTGTACTTCTTTCATTGGTGATTGAACTGATCGCTATTGATCGTATGTTTTTTTTCCTTGCAGACTCCTCCTTGGAGCGGAAAAAGGTGTGTGTGCAAAAGACACTTTGACGTCCAAGTAACTAATAGTAGCTAGCCATGTGAGCAGGACAATACATGATCATGCACAAGGATTAGGCTCACATTTACAATGGTGCATACAAAGATACGCTTTGGATGTCGTTTTCCTTCCTTTTGCGATTTGGTGCGGTTTGTTGCATGATTACTCTAGTTGTTTGATGCTAACCAAATTTGAGACAGGTGGGAGCGCTTGTATAATTAACACAAGCTCCCGTAGGTAGAACTGCTCAACCTATATACGAAAATAACTTAATATTGAAGGCGGGTGAGTGCACTGACACTTTTCTCGTTTCTGATTAGGGGTGGGGGAGTGATCGTTGGGGGTGGGGGCAAGGGGAATCCTGAGGCGATGATTGTAGGACTTCTCTTGTATCACATGTCATTATGAGGCGTGATGTCTTTCTGAGGTGGTGCATGATATAAGATCACATAACGCACCACGTCGTAACACGAGGTGGTCACCTCAAATTGTCTTGGATTTGATCGTATTATTGGCTTTAATGTCACATTGTAAACATGCTTTCATATTGGACGCCCCCGATAATGATTGGGTTACACACACAAACATGTAAAGGAAGTACATGACTTTGAACTGATTTTTTATCTTCTAGTTATATCATTCATTTAAATTAAACTATTCTATTTATAATTTTACTCCTTTCGTCCCTATATGTAAGCCCCCTTTGTATTTTTTTCACATTTCTTAAGAAAAGTTGTCAGTGTATTTAATATGTATGTATGTTTTACGTGTTAATATTACCATATTGTCCATTGTTTATATGTGTATTAAATTTGACTTTTCATATTTCAAGATA
>Ga0228711_1007312_pt1 | contig 16051 bp, 16 predicted proteins | sample MedpolnodulmetaG_2_FD_177996 | JGI IMG/M metagenome (GOLD analysis project Ga0228711, IMG submission 177996) | Root nodule microbial communities from Medicago polymorpha collected in Santa Monica, California, United States - brown nodules | ecosystem: Host-associated > Plants > Roots > Nodule...
AATATAATAATAACAACGATCGCTTACCGGTTATAAAATAAATCACCACTACCCGCCAGTAACTTACTAAATAATGGTTCTCAGTCGAAACGTCAAAAATAATCCTCACCATAATTACTAACTTACCTTTACTCTCAAAATGACCAAAATACCCTTCTAATACTGAAATCCTATTAAAATACACACAAACAATTAAAATTAAATCTAGAGAAAATCGGGCTGTTACACCAACTATTTTCAAATTGAATACATGGAGTTATCCTATACCAAGGGGAGTTGGGTCTAGCGAAGAGGCTAAACTCCTACAACGTGGCGAATCACGGTTTGAAACTCGGTTGGGAAAAGTAACCTCATTTTATATCGATGTTACTTTTGTGCTTCATTTATTTTTGCTTATAAGTTAAGTTTCAGGTCTGTGCCTGAGGCCTGGACCAAAAAGATTTAATGGTGAGGGCAGAAATAGAAGCAGGTACAAATAGAAGAAGGTCCAGAATATCCAAGCCAAAAGGGTCCTATTAATTGGTCCAATCAGTCTAATGCATAATGTCCAGTATCGGGAGTCTTCTAGTAATCCACATATTAGGAGCTGGGTGGGGAAGTGAGCTCTACACAAAACTCTAAAGGCTGCTCTGCCACCTAGGGGATAGGAAACCTAGTTAGGTCTAGCGAAGAGGCTAAACTTCCGCAACATGGCGAACCATGCTTCGAATCTCGACTAGGAAAAGTAACCTCATTTTAGTTTCTGTCGGGGTTCAAGTAAGATTACCCCCATTGTTACTTATGGGTGAAAGGAGCGTTAGACTTAGAAATAAGTACGTTAGACTTAGAATGAGTACCAACTTATTTCTACTTGAATACTTAGAGTTATCCTATACCAACAGGAGTGGGTTTAGCGGAGAGGCTAAACTCCCACAACGTGGCGAAGCACAGTTTGAATCTCGGCTGGGAAAAGTAACCACTAACCACATTTTACATGGATGGATGTTAATTTTGTGTTTCATTTAGTTTTGCATATCAGTTAAGTTTTGGGTTTGTGCCTGAGGCCTGGACCAAAAAGCTTTAATGGCTAGGGCATAAATGGAAGCAGGTACGAATAGAAGAAGGCCTAGAATATCCAAGCCAAAAGGGTCCTATTAAGTGGTCCAATGAGTCTAATGCACAATGTCCGATATCGGGAGCCTTTTAGTAATCCACAAATTAGGAACCGAGTGGGGAAGTGAGCTCTACTCTAAACTCTAAAGGCTGCTCTGCCACCTAGGGGATAGGAAACCTAGTTAGGTCTAGCTGAAGAGGCTAAACTCCCGCAACGTGGCGAACCACGGTTTGAATCTCGGCTGGGAAAAGTAACCTCATTTTAGTGTCTGTCGGGGCTCAAGCAATATTACTTCCAGTGTAGGGAACTTTTGCGAAACCAAAACAAAATGAGTTGTCCCATTACCATGTTTTGTAAGCATGAAAATACCTTTGCAAATATGTGTGTGTGTGTGTATTTGATATTCTTCTTGGTTTAGTTTTGTTTATACCAGTTCAAGTATATTCAAACTAATAATTATTATTTTATTTTGGTTCTAGATAATGATATTGTAGTAAAATCTAATTTTTAATATCACAACCGTCGTGTCACTTATTGTGCTAGATTTTAGGCATCAAGGTTGAAGCTAATCTCTTTATTATTATTATTTTCAGAAAGGAATATGGCTGTACTTTTGAGAATTATGCATTCATTTTTTCTTTGCGCTTTTGTTCTACATTTTGCATTTTGATGTTTTTCCCTCCTGTTTAATATGGGTCTTTCTTGAACAATAGGACCAGAACCTCAACTTCAAGAACATCTGGCGTTATTGATGGTCAATACAGGAGGATGGTAGGAAGAAAGGGACAAAGAAACTTTTTGGAGCTGCATTTTCTTCAGTTTTAGGACTCATTATGGATAAGATATTTATGGCCCTCTTGATGCCTCTTTTAGATTTCTGTTTTTATTTTTTACTTTGATTGGGTTTTAATAGCCAAAGGTAGAACATAGGTTTAAATTGGACCAACTGCTTCAACTAAATTTCGACCATTACCACCATGACTAGAGAAGAAAATGATCACAAATTAATTGAATGAATGTGGATGGTTATGCAACCGAGCTTTTGACTACAATTTGTTTTTATAAGTGGCTATCGACTTGAATTGGTTTGGTCCCATCACCCTCAATTCGATTATAATATAATCATGTATTATTATTGTTTGTTAATGGATAGTTATTTTATTGATTTGATGAAAATGGTTCTCACTTTGTCTCACCGAGAAGAAAGAAAACCAAACACTAGAGGATGTATGCGTGAAATGAAAAAAGAAGTTAGAGGGCAGAGATATTGACATAATTGTGTGTGAAAAGAAATAGATGTTCTCTCTTTTATTTTCAAATAATCTAAACCATTGATTCAATCTAATGGTGAGTTTTTGGTGCTTCACCGGTGAGGGACTTGATTGAACCCTCTCCCTAGAATCCACCTTCTTTAGAAGGTAAATTTTTTTATATAATTACTATTTAAATAAAATCATATCTGAATTTGTCAAGTCAGAAAATAGTGATACAAACAAATTATTAAAATATATAATACAAACATGTAAATAAATTTAAAATTAGTTTGTTTCACTCAATTTTACAAATTTTATTTTTCATCCCCATCAAAAAAAAAATGAGACGTTTTTGTATTTACAATTGCACACAGTTTTTGGCCCCTATAACTCCCGAATACACGTGATAAATGATTCAGTGTGAAGCAATGCATTGCTTGACTGCTTGTAACCAAGACTTTTCAATTCCAAAACACATAATCCAACTCCAGTCTCAAAGACACAATCCTTCGCCGCATAAAACCTATGATGCAAAGACTTTGACACAAACATCTGACATGACAGGAATACCGACACGTGAACACTGCTAATTTCTACATATACATTTACTTATTTATAAAAGATCAAAATTTAGAATCAAAACATATTCATATGCATCTAAAATAAGATACAAAAATATTTAACTTTTTATTTGTTCATCTACTATAAAAAAGTTAAAATTGTTATATAAAACTTAATGTCTTATTGTCCTACAATGCTCCGACACATTTTCAATCCTTCTAGATGTGTTTGAGACATGTCTAAAAAATCTCTAAACAATGGAAAAATAGACATGGACACTTGTCATACAAGCGTCATGTGAGTGTCGGACACCAATCTAAGAAGTGTTGAAGCAGATAAAATAATTAGACACTTATATGAGGTTTCTGACACGTGTCGAACAAGTGTCAAACACTGATGCGTGTCAGATACCGCGACACACCTACTCCTAGAGGCGTCTGTGGTTCGTAGCATAAAACAATGCTTTCATAAAAACACACTGGAATCGATCTACGCCGCGGAGATCAAAACCAATTTCAACCAAAATTGTTTCCTTATCAACAAATTCATTACCGCATCTTCTTTATTCTCCTCTTCACTTAAACTTGACAACAGCTTCCACTTTCACACAAATCTTTAAACCAGCAAACAACTCTGGTTGAGTTTTATTAGAGTTTAGGTTATGTGTGTGACGCGAGAAAGGTGTTTGATGAAATGCCTGAGAGAGAGAGAGATGTTTATGCTTTGGACGACTATGATTTCAGCGCACGTGCGGAATAATGGCATTGAATCTGTTGTGAAATGTTCGATGAAATGCCTGAAAGAAAAAACGATGCTGCTGTTATGCGTGAAGTTGAATTGCATGGCAACGCAGTTGCTTCTCATCTACCTTAAGTTATTAAACCTAACCCTCAAACTATTTTACGTTTGGCTTGGTGTTTCTCTGCAGAATGATAAGTTAAGGGTGTTAGTAGGCATGAATGTATAAGGAGTGTTCATCAAGTATGTTTGTTGAAAGCAATAGCACTTTGTTTATGTGCATCAGTGATGAGTATCTTGAACTGACATCTTTGTTAGCGCTATTGTTGGATGCATTAGAGGGGTTTGAGGTTGGGGACAATGGCGCTATTCATGCCACCCAAATGCAGCAACAGAAACTCGGGATCCATCCCACATTCAAATACTAGTAAATCTAGTATCAAATTCCACATCCACAAAAGTTCCCCTAAGACCGCTCTGACTACAAACAACAAATTCAGAAATTTTGCCCCTAACTTCTCTTACATTTTCCATCAGTTTTATTCTTTGATGATGATGATGATAACAACAAGACAATTCTTATGTACACTACAAAGTGTTTTCTGAACCAATAACAAATTACAATGAATACAACAAATATCAGCTTGACAGGAAGTGCAGAAAATAACTTGATTGAAAGACTGAGACAAGGAAGAAACAGAGTATCCAAATGGATTTAGAAAAAGAAATATACAATCAAAAGATTCATAGTCAATACAAGAGGAAAAATTCACCTTAGAACATAGATTGGCTTTCAACATTAATGCACAATATCAATCATGAACAAACACCTATCCAATGACACACACACCCAAACAATCACATCATAGGCATGAATATATTAGTATCTGCTATTATATACTGTGTCTCTTTATTCTATGAGGGCATCTTCATCAAAAGTGCATAACTACCATGTCCCAGACCATTCCCTGTACAAATATGGCATTCTATTTCTTTTTTATGTCAAGAGCCATAATGATTTCATTCCATTTTAATAAAACCAGGATGTAAATAAATAAATCTAAATCGCTAAGTTAATGTTTGGAACCTCTTTTGAAAGGCACTGAACTGAACCCACATTTACTCTTAAGCTTGAATTCTTAGTGTTACAAAATTCACATCAATAATACATTGGGATGCAAGGAACTAGAAGTAGAAGGTATATCAAAATATATTACAAGTCTAAAACTTGGTTATCACGCAAACCAATTTTATCAGTTTGCATATTTATCAAACGATTTTATCACAAACAAGAATAAATTATACTTCATTATTACTCATTTTTAAAGCAGGCATCTATCATGAACACAACCAACTCAAGTTAACAATAAATAAGTTCTCAAACATCTTGGTTGGGACAAAAATAGTAATACTACCACCAAAACAGATCAACTCCACTACCAAAAGGATAATATCATGATGGCCGTACTTCTGTAACTAATAAAATTACAACTCGGTTTATAGCCCTCCACCAACTCAGGTGGTAAAAGATACACATGGTTGTTATACCCATTGAATCGGTCTCACCCTCACCATTTGCCATGGCTTTGCCTATTGCTTGAATTTAACATTCCTTTAGCAAGAGGATCAAACTAGTACAAAATTAAATTTTAAAGAAATTTTAGATGTTAGGAACAGACCATTAAGCTCAGAATTTGTTTAGGAGTTTTGAGCATTAGTTGGGAGACAAAATAATGTGCAAAAATATCATAAACCATCCATGGTATGGATATAGTCAAGTGGAGTAATCTCCTTACAATAAGATATGCTAACAGAAAGGGAATTTCACCAGAATGAAATCAACGGAAAACAGAAAAGAAAAGAAAAAAGTGAAACCAAAAAATGATGGTTCAATGGGTACACAATGCATACCAGGAAACCAAGTACAAATTCCATCATCTAGGAACTATTTGCAGGCAGCCAAATCATTATCATTTAAAATAAATCTGGCACGAGGCAGAGCTCTTTGTGAAGGACAACAATTCCATTTGCATTGCAAGCTTCTCTTCATGATTCATGGAAGATGAGCTGCATATTGTCATCCTTCGTAAGTTTGTTGAATTCAGCATAATGTATTGTGCAAATTGCAGCTCATATTTCTGTCCTCCATAATTTGTAATAGTGCACTCTTTGAACTGTGAAGAAAGGCATCCGGGAGAAATACTTGGGATCGAGATAAGCGATCGACCTGATGTTAAAAGTTGAGGCATTTCAAGGACAAGAATTTGAAGTTTGGGGAATTTCTCCAGCACCCCAAATACCAAACACCAATCGACATTTCTTTGGAAGACAAGCTCCGCATGAGTTAGATTAGGAAACACAGGAACATGGCCATACATCTACAACAAGTACAAAAAAAAAATTAAACATTCAGAGTCGAATTATAAATAAAAAGATGGAAATAAACTATGAAACACCGACAGAGGACACAACACCGGCACATAGACTCTCATAATTTTTTTTAGAAAATAGAAGTGTATGTAATTACAAGTGCCAGTATCGTATCTTCACTCAGACACGTCTTCAATCTGAAGTGTCGACGCTATATAGGAAATAAACAACAAATTAAACACATAAAAATTACCTCTTCTACCCGAAGAAATTGAACATTAGAAAAGGCTTCAAGAGGAACATCACAACTATTCAAGTCAGAAATGTCCGCCCTAACCAAATTGGTTAAGCGTTTAAACCTTCCATTGTACTTCTCTGACCAATACCCCACAGATATATTTTTAGCTTGAAAATCTTCAAGAATTGGACACGAATTAACAAGTTCTCGAAGAAACCAGTGTTCATAAATAAAAACATCGTTCAAATGTAGGGTTTTAAGACTAGGGAAGTCAACAGCTAAAAAATAATTGACATGTATGGCTTTCAACTTGAGAACAACAAGGTTACTGAAACCAAAAATAAAATTGTAAAATTTGAGCGTATCTGATCCTTGGAATTCAAGGTGTTCCATTCCACAGTTTTCTGCGACCATTAACCACTGCACTACATCGTCTTCCAATGGCTCATTGGTAGAATTGCCATGACATTTGAGGCAGAATTTTCTGATGGGTTGGCGGTGCTTAATTTTTGCACAAATAAGTGAACATACCATATCCCGGAAGCGAAAATAAGGTTTCCCTCTATCGATAAATCTTTGATCATCGAAGTTGAGATTGGGAACTAAGAGCCAAATTTGGTTCCACCTTTTTGAAAGAAGAGTTGTGGCGAATGCATCTTCGGTTGGTAGAAAAGAGAGAATGTGACTCAGGATATCGTCCGACAACATGCTTATTCGGTCATCCATCTGCATTCCAAAGTTTTTGAGGATCAATTAGAAAACATTCAAGAGCACTGATTCTCAATTCTCAATAAAAATTACAATGCTAGTTGAAGGAATAAAAAGTTTCTCTGATTTGATTTGAATTAAAATAAGCAATCCAAGGCAAAGTTATGCAAATGAATCAAATATGAAGAATGCTAACAATTGCCCTTAGGGCATTGGATAAGGGGATAAAAATAAAAATATAGTATTGGAAAATGGTGAAAAGTGATAAATTTAACTTTTTAAAAGTCAAAATGTTGTTGAAAATAATGCAAACATGCTACTTTTGGTTTCCTTAACCATTGCCATGAGGGCAATGGTTAGCAAGACCCATCAAATATATAAATCAAAAGAAGATAAATGATTAGTGTTATGGGTTTTTCAATCCCCAGAAGCATGAAGGAATCAAATAAATTATAGATAATAAAAAAAAACCAATTTTGCAATGCCCCGTCAAACAAACAGCCAATACATCTATACAATTACAATCAGTAATAACAAAAGGTGAACAAAATAATCACATGCCATTCAAATCCTATAAACAAGAAGAATAAGAAGAAACAGTTGAAGAGAAATGAAGAAACCTGTTTGTGAAAAGGACAAGGAAACAACAGAAGATGGAGGGAGGAGGAGTGATGGAGAAACGGCGTAGGAAGATGAAAGGAATGGAGGAAGGTCGCGTGTGTAAATGTAAAGGATAAAAATAAAAATGGTTAAATACGATTTTTGTCCTTACATTTTAACCTCCTTTGAATAATGCTTATATTTTATTAAATATTTTTATAATCTTCGCATTTTATCTCGTTATCAAAACTAATCTGTACTGTTAATTCTAATGCTGATGTGGTAGTTAGTTGGTCCCAATTATGTGTTTTTGGTCTCTACATTTTGCGTGACTTTAAAAAATAGTCTTTTTTATTTTAGGGATTTTAAAAACATTAAGTCATGCAAAATGTAGCGACCAAAAACATATTTAACCTTAAAATAATTGGGATCCACTAACTGCCAACATTCCGTTAGAAAATTAACAGTAAAGACTAATTTTGATAACGAAGATAAAATACGAGGAGTTTAAAAACATTTAATGAAATGTAGGGACTATACTTCAAAGAGGTTCAAAATATAAGGACTAAAAACATATTTAAACCAAATAAAAACTATACTTTGGTTAAGATAATAAAGATAAAACCTAGTTTACTCATTTTGTAAAAAAAAAAACTCCGTAGTTACTCATTAACTTGGAACTTATAGACATTGATATAGAAGGTCTAGATTCAATATTAGATTCGCTACTTCTCTGTATTTATAGAATTTATTTGATAAAAATAACGGATGTTCCATAAGTCATAGCTTAAACGGTAAAAAGGCCGAAATTATTAGGTTGGACGTCATGATCGAGGTTCGAACTCGGTACCTCCACTTTGTATGTGCGAGTTTATGATGGTTTTGCCATCTCGTCTGTCAACAAAAAAACCGGATAATTACCTTATAGTTATTGCTGATTTGCTTATGGATGACTAGGTTCTTTCTTAGTGGATAACTTGTAAGTGAGGTGCCACGTGTTATTTATTTTTTGTTTTGGGTGTCAAAACTGCTACAGTTGCAAAACTTAGAGAGCGATTTTGTATGACATATTGTTTTAACCAAGTCTAAAAAAGCTAAACGGTGTGATTTTTTTATTTTTTTTTACAAAAATAAACGATATTCATTCATTCAAATTGATAGTGTACATCAATACAATACAAATCTAAATTCGCTAAAAACAAAAAGGATGAATCTGTGAACAATCTCACAGCATCCATGTTAATAGCATAAAACGGCAAAGTACCTATGCCTACAAATATGACTAATATGACTATATTTATGTATCCGGAACACTCACGTCTCCAGATCTGCAACGTTGACGACGTCAAAGTCATTGTCATTGATCGGATCTGCACTTGCTCAAAGCTAATCTTTCAACCTGAATCAAATAAACACCGCACTAAGACGGGAAATCAAAAACACACTGCACAAAGACGGGAAATCAAAACAAACAGAGTCGTTCAGAGACGACGAAATCACAAAAACAAACGAAAGAAAACAGAAAATATGTGAAATCACTTATTCAATTAGGATAGAAAGAAAAACAATTTGGATGAGTGATTTTTGGGTTAAAATTGACCTAAAATCACCCCTCTAAACAGAAGAAGAAGAAGAAAGGAGTGACGACTAGGGTTTGAGAAGGAGAGAAGGGAGAGACCATTATTCATGTTATAAAGTTTTTTAAAGGGTGTGAAATTTTATTGCATTTTCTTAAGAGTGGTGATACATGCACGCCCATAGGTGGCGTACACACTTAAACCTCCTTTCATCCATCTCTCTCCTCTCAAATATATAGGGTTGTATGGGTGGTATGAAAATATAAGTGGTCTACCGATCATTTTCGTTTTCTTAATCACTTTGCATTTGCAAGGTTGGTCCAACTTTAATCCATTCCTTCATCTTCATAATATTTAATTAGGGTTTCAACACTGTACTTCGATCTCAAATTTCAACCACAAAATGTTGCAATCTTCATAGTCACCAGCATACTTGCCTCTCATGACAAATTCCGATCCTCCGCATTCAAACGGCGGCGGTCCAACGTCTCTCCTCCTTGATGAACTCATCGTGGAAATCCTATCACGCCTTCCTGTCAAAACTCTTATGCAATTCAAATGTGTTTGCAAATCATGGAAAACCCTAATCTCTCACGATCCTTCCTTCGTCAAATTGCATCTTCAGCGATCACCGCGGAACACACACCTCGCACTGGTTTCAGACCTGTCGTCTGACTACGAGTCCAATTGCAGTGTCGTACCCTTTCCGGTAAGTCACTTGCTTGAGGCTCCGTTAACCATCATCCTAACGATCCTTACTATGTATTGGGTAATATGGATTGCTGTTTCATCATTGGTTCCTGCAATGGATTGCTCTGTTTAGACAGTTATTCTTACACGTACGAGCAGCAAGAACATCATTGGTTTCGTTTTTGGAACCCAGCTACAAACACATTATCTGAAGAATTAGGGTGTTTAAACAAGTTTTTGAGGCTAACATTTGGATATGATATTTCAAATGACACTTATAAGGTGGTGGCTTTTTCTGCAGACGAGGTTAAAGTTTTTAGTTTGAGTGATAATGTTTGGAGAGATATTCCAAATTTTCCCATTCTTCCTTTTGATATTGAGGCTAGTCGTTGTCATCCACATGTGAATAATGGTGTGTATGTGAGTGGCGCTATTAATTGGTTGACTATTCAAAATAAGACCGAATATGAGTGGAATCATATTTCAATCGATCAATTTCTCATCCTCTCACTTGATCTGACTACCGAGACGTACCGACTTTTGCTGCCACCTCAGGGATTTGTTGAAGTACCACCTGTTGATCCAGCTGTTACTGTATTGATGGATTGTCTATGTTTTTCTCACCGTTTCAAGGAGACCCATTTTGTTTTATGGATGATGATGGAGTACGGAGTTCAAGAGTCTTGGACTCAATTCCTCAAAATTAGTTTTCAGGACCTTCAAATTGATTATGGCATCAGTGATTCACTGGACTATGGTTCTCAATTGTACTTGTATCCATTGTACCTTTCTGAGAGTGACAACACACTTATAATGGCAAGCAATCAACAAGGCTATGATGGTTATGATAACCATGCAATTATCTATAATTGGAGAGATAAAACGGTAGAGCAAATTACATCTGTCGACAATGAAATATTGTGGTTTCACACCAAGGATTATGTTGAAAGCTTAGTTTCAATCATTTGAGAGTAAGTTTCTCTTCAATGATTTAATTGTTTGAATTAATTTAACGTGTTTTATAATCATTGAACTGAATGAGTTTGTTTTGGGTTGTTTTTAGATATTATTATAACTTATAGACAGTCCTCCCAAAACGAAATTCAACGACTCTTGAATGATCTTTAATTGGTTGCTATTCAGAACGTTTTATCCAAAACTAATGTATGAAGTTGTTCTCAATTTGGGAGGATAAAACATTATTTAAAATGGAAATGCAGGGGAAAAAAGTCTTAAAAAGTAGTAGAGTCTAATGTTAAAGCGAGAAACATGTCAATAGGTTGGTTACAACTATCTTTAGACTTGGGCAAATTTATTAGCTATTGATCTATAGATAGATGAGAAAATGAAACATCATTTTCTCTTCAAACTGATATTAATTTCATTTAATTCAAAACTTTGTTATAGATAATGATTGTGCTATACTTATACTTTGTAATTGTATGGTACAAACGTTTAAATTGTTTGAGCATATGTTTGTGAACCCACCTTTGTTGCCACTTATGGGTGAACAAAGCTTTGTAATGAGTACCAACTGTTTTTTAATAGAATAAATTGAGTTAACCAACTAGGTTTGGCCGTTTCGGTCTAGCAGAAGAGGCTAGACTCCCACAACATGGAGAACCAATGTCTGAATCTCAGCTGGAAAATGTATCTACATTTTAGAGTGATGCACCTCAAATAGGATTACCTCTTGCAGAGGAATTTGTGGGAAACAAAAAAAAAGAAGTTTTCCTATTACCATGTTTTTTAAGCACGAAAACGCTTTTGCAAATTGTTGTGTGTGTGCCCCTACACACATACATTTGATTTATTCTTGGTTTCGTTTTGTTTATACCGATTCTAGTATATCCAAACTAATTTTGAACACGATGATTATTTTATTTTTGTATTTGATAATGATATTGTAGTCAAATCTACCTTTTAATATCATAACTGTTGTATCACTTGTGGTACTGGCTTTTAGGCATCAAACTTGAAGCTAATTTCTCTTATTTTTTTCACAAAGGAACGTGGCTTCGCTTTTGAGGATTATGCATTCGTTTTTTCTGTGTTTATGTTCTACATTTTGTTTTTGATGTTTCTCACTCCTGTGTAATACAGGTCTTTCTTGAATCATAGGACCACAACCTCAACTTCAAGCACATCTGGCATTATTGACGGTTGTTGCAGGATGGCAGGAAGAAAGGGAAAAGGAGTCTTATTGAATCTACATTTTCTTCAGTTTTAGTACTCATTTTGTATAAGCCATTTACGGCCCTCTTTGAAAGTGTTGGTAGAAATTTACCAGAAAATATATGTTGTTTTGCAACTGTACTCTTATTTGTGTAAGGGCCAATGGAAGTCTTTAACACTTGGTTATTTAAGCACACATTTTGCATGACCATTTGAGTATATTAGTAATATTTTTGTAGTTGCGTAGGATATTGAATATCAATAACATGGTTGGATGACCTTTCTTTGGCATTATCTATGAATTTTCCTAGGATTTAAATTGCGCTTGCTATCAACTATTTTCACGCACTTAACTATTTTATCCAGTAGTGAAACCATGGTAGAGGTGCAGGTGCAATTACAGGGTCCTCGGCAACTAACTTTGATTTCTACACTTTTTCTTTTCTTCAGTTTCTTGCTGTGTTTTAAGCTTGGAATGTATGAATTTTCACGACAAACTGGTTCTACTCGAGGGACTAATATACAAGTAGTGTATTGTTGCTAGTATCTCTGTAGGTTCCTTGCGACCAGTGGCAAACTTACCTCACAGGCTGTCAGGCGATTTTTATATCAGCAACTATCACACTAGCCTAATTTTGGCAGGTTGTCTAAATATGAATACTGTCACAGAATCACTCAATTAAAGTAATTTTACCAGATGCAGTTACTTTCCTTATGTATGGCGTTGATTATGATGATGTTGATGATGATGAGTGTTTGAGTTGGCTCCACTCGAGGGAAGCCAATTCAGTGGTTTATATTTGCTTTGTGAATCTCTGTCGTCTCAATATGGAGCAGTATTTGGAGGCAGGGAGTGGGATTGAGTCCTGTGGATGATGAAGAGTTTTGTGCACAGAAGAGGGTTTCAATTTCAATTCACGAATAGTGGTGAGAAGGGTGCCACAGAGGTTGATCTTGGAACATCCTGTAACTGTGGTTGGAATTAATGGCTGAGGGGATTTGTGCTGGAGTGCTCACCATCACATATCACAATGCCCAGGTATGTAGCTGATCAATATTTGTGAGTTGCATTTTAGTTTTGGTGTTCCAAATTGTACCCATTTACTTTGAAAGGTTGAATCGAGAAACAAGACAATGGGTCGGTGACACATAAAGCCCCAGCGGAAATTTGACAACATGGGTTTGTATTGTATAAACGTTCATACTGGCTGAACGGAACCACCTCGTTTTTACTTACTGGTGAACATGACTTTGGATTGAATACCAACTGATTTCTAATTGAACAAATTGAGTTACCATATCACAATTACCATGTCAACAACTAGGTTATCCATGGAGATATTAAGCATAAAAATGCTTTTGGTCATTTATTTATGGCTTTCTTGATGCTTCTTTTGGATTTTTTGAAAGTGTTTATCGAAATTAGCCTCTCTATTTGTGCTGTTTGTTTTACAGTTGTATTCTTTTGGACTTTTTTTTTAAAGTTTTTGTGGAACTGTACTCTTATTTGTGTAAGGGCTAGCAGAAGTCTCTGCCTGTTTAAGTGATTCAAGCACATATTTTGTATGACCATTTAAGTATATTAGTAATATTTTGTAGTTGCATAATATTTACATTTAATAGTATATCAATTTCATGGATGCATGATCTTTCCTTAGCATTTTCTGCAAATTTTTCTATAGATTTAAATTGATCTCGCTATTAATTGTTTTCACCCACTCGAACTCCATTTTATCCAGTAGTGAAGCCATGGTAGAGGGTCAGTTATGGGTCAAGGTCAGCAACTAACTTTGATTTCTGCACCTTTTTTTTCCTTTGCTTTGTGTTTTAAGCTTGAAGTCTACGAATTTTCATGACAAAGTGGTTCTACTTCTGGGGCTAATATATATGTAATGTATGTAAATTGTTCCTAGTTTCTCTGTAGATTCCTTGTAAGTGTAACCAGCGAGGAACTCACCTCGCAGGTTGTTTGGTGATTTTTATATCAGCATCTGTTACACTAGCCTAATTGTGTAAGGTTGTATGAATATGATTACTGTCACATGATCACACAATTAAAATCATTTTACTAGATGCAGTTACTTCCATCATGTATGTTGTTGATTATGATGGTGGAGATGATGATTAGTGTTTGAGTTGGCTCAACTCAAGGGAAGCCAACTTGGTGGGTTACATTTGCTTTGGGATCTGTGTCATCTCAATAAGGAGCAGTATTTGGAGACAGGAGGTGGGGTGCCTGGAAAGGATTTCTTCGGGTGGTTCCTGTGTATGGTAAAAAGTTTTGTGTGTAGTAGAGGCTTTTAAATTCTGTAGGGATGATGCTGAGAGGCTAGGGCCATAGAGGTTGGTCTTGAAACACCCTGCAATTGTGGTTGGAGTGCCCATGATCACCATGCACTGGTATGTAGCTGATGAATATTACACACTGGTATGTATGTGTGTGTGTATTTTCCTAAGAGTGCACTCTTGAATAGTTTAATGGCATTGTTTTATTAGTTTATAATCTATTCAACTCAGCCTTCAATTTTGTAAAATCTGAAATATTTTGACTGTTATCAATTAAAAAATATTCCAATACTTGATAAGCATCAAATTTTGGAATGGGGGCTTTATCATTCACTCTTATATTCTGTAACAGGATGAGAATGCATTAACTATTTTGTTCAAATTATGTTTTTCACCCACTCTTGTTTAAACTCATATCCTGCTATGAATTCATGAATTTAAATAAGTTCATCTTTAGTTTGATCAAATGCCTGCAGTAGTGCAGTCTTGACTATAGTGATGCTAATTGGAACATGGTGATTATATGTAGATTTTTTATATATAATCTACAACACTTTTAAGGTTTGGTGCACTTGGACTTGCAGATTGCTAAGGCAAATGACCCTACTTTTCCACAAGCAGTAATGCCACAGATTCCACCAAGCTCACAACCATCTCCCCCTTGGAATTTCAAATAAAAGGAACCCAGTACAATCAGCTAAGGTGAGTGCACAAGTTGAATATGTCGTACGACATGCATCTCTCCATTCATAGAGATATTACATCTTAGTGTAGCCACACTCATCTTTTTATGTTCATCAATAATCTTGGTAGCCAAAAATATGTCAAGAGAATTCTCAAAGTGTGAACAGTTTACCTTCAAGTTAAAAGACTTTGTTAATGCAATGTTTTCTTTTATAAGTAAAAACGAATGTAGTAATACTAGCACAGTAGCACAAGATGTGCTACAAAAATATTCCCCAAGTCAATACAATCCAATCCAATCAAGCCAAACAGAACCACAAACTAGCTTGACTGCAAATTAGAGTCAAAAGAAAATGTTACACAGAACAAAGCAGTGAACCAGCACTCCACAAAAATTCGCAGCACAGGTTTCTAATTTGAATCTCTTCAATACTGCAACTTCTGATAGCTTTTTAATGTTTTGTATTCTTTCATGTTTACCGAGTGTGGAAAGTTTCACTTTGACAACGAATCAACTTTAACTCTTATGTGTTACGTATTTTCATGCAAAATTAGCGTTCTTTATGTTTCCAAATCATTTACATCAATATTTTATATGTGTGATATACTCAAATAAGTGAGATAGAATAATACTTTATTTTTTCCACCATTTCCTTCCCCATTGACTTTTCATATTTGAAGTTCTGTTGTGATATGTATATGCGAGTTCTTAGAATTGCTATACTTGGTTATTACGAGTTGTGATAATGGTCATAGCTCAATTAGCTGATTCCTACATCCTTAAGACTTCCTGCATTGAATATCCCCACGATTGACTGCGATCATGCATGGCATATCAACATTAGAGTGATAGAATAAAATAATATTGGAGTGTTCTCCAACGCTGTGTTCCCTAATTGATTGATATATTGCTTATTGCTCTTCTTTTAGGTAATGATTGACTATTGTCATTTCCAATTAGGTCTTCTGCATTTTGTTGCACCTCTCACCGGTTTTGCTGGAGTGCTCACAATCATAATGCCCAGGTATGTAGCTGATCAATATGACACATGTTCATTTGTTTGGTATACCCCCCCCC
>Ga0228711_1007313_pt1 | contig 16050 bp, 10 predicted proteins | sample MedpolnodulmetaG_2_FD_177996 | JGI IMG/M metagenome (GOLD analysis project Ga0228711, IMG submission 177996) | Root nodule microbial communities from Medicago polymorpha collected in Santa Monica, California, United States - brown nodules | ecosystem: Host-associated > Plants > Roots > Nodule...
CCATCCACCAAGCACTTTCCCTAAAAAAAAAAAACTACCAAGCACTTCTAACCTTTTTTTTTTCGGATCATAAGAGGGCCAATAAGTCCAAACATCACTTCTCACTAATTTTATCTAGAGTTAAATATGATTTTAACCATTACAACTTTTAAGCTTAGGTCCTACACAAATTTTGTCTAAATTTGGTCCTTATTTCGCATTTACAGAGACTAAATACAATGACTAAAAATACTCACTATTTCCCCTTCCAAAAAAAAAAATTACTCACTATTTGTAAAAAAAAATTAGAAAGGTAGAGACTAAGATTGGAGAAAATTTATACAGGGACTAAATAGAAATATTCATAATTTCATACGGACAAAAAATTCATATTGATTTAATGTATTCTTTTTATAGAATCATAGATTTTTTTTATATATATATCATTTGAATCATCATAGATTTAATGTTTTTTTTTTTGTAGAATCATAGATTTTTTTTAAGGATATAGATGTACACCATATATAGAATCATAGATGTAATATATTTAGCAGGGTCAATGTATATTTCCGGGAGCTTGAAATGATCTTGTGCTCATAACTTTTTTCTTGACTAACATATAGATAGTTGAATTTATTTCTCATTTTCATTCAATGAACATTGCAAACTGCTGGAATAGCATCACCTTTTTACGCCTTGCAAACATAGTATGTAAAATTTTCATAGTCCTGAAATTAACATCACAAACATAGTAATCAACTTAAATAAAATCAACTTTGATCACCGGCAGAATCAAATATTCACTCCAATTAAGACATTAAAATTGATTGTTAGTCTAAGTTAGAACTTAGAAATGATATCCGGTGTGATGATGATGGGGGGAATTGAAATGAGTCATTGGAGAGTGAAACACAAGTTTTCTCGGGCCAGGTGGGTTTGACCGCCATTTGAGTATTACTTTTCTCACTCTATGTTTTACTAGCGCGCCCTGTAATTTTTTCAAAAATGTCCTTGAGCAATCCGGATTTTAAAATCTAGACTGGTGTTTTCCTTTGTAATAGGGTGAAAAAAAATGAGTTTTTCACCAATTTAGATTTTGTAATTCGAAAAAATTCGAAAATCTCAAAAAATAGGGGGCGCTATTTGATTTTTTCGGATTATAGAATATGAACTCTCTCTAAACACCATTTTTTCATAGTGCTGGTGCTGTCCGGATTACCAATTCTGAACATGTTTATAACATGGATAGTCATTTTAAGGACAATATTAATCTTCTTAGCTTTCATCCTTGTATTTTTATGATCAAGACTCCCTTAGAAAAGACTTCTTACGGGACTCCGCCCTCAAAATCCAAAATTTCATTGTTTAGACCTTTTTTCATGGTGTTGATGCAGTTCGGATTACGTAATCCGGACAGCACCAACACCAATTCTAAACATGTTTGTAGTATGGATAGTCATTTTAAAGACAATATTAATCTTCCTAACTCTCATCCTTGTGTTTTTATGATTTTATTTGACATGAATAGACCTTTTTTTTTGTTTTTAAAAGCAAAATTCAAAATTGATGAAATGGGAGAGATTATGATTGCTGATTATACATAAGCATAGTCCAAATTAAGAAATCTGAACTCGTCCGGATTATGAAATCTGAACTGCAATGGGAGAGATTATGATTGCTGATTATACATAAGCATAGTCCAAATTAAGAAATCTGAACTCGTCCGGATTATGAAATCTGAACTGCAAAGGGGCATTTTTGGAAAAATTACAAAACGTGCTAGTAATACTCTTGCCGAAAACCGAAACTCTTCTTGGAAACAGCCCACTCAGCCAGCCCAATTCTTTCTTTTAACGCCTCTCTCATTTACTACTACTAACTTCACATTTTGATTTTTGAGTATAGTTTCACACGTATATTATCACAAACACAACAGTGACACAAACGTGATTACAAATGTCTCTTACCCTCACTGCCACTTATTAACACTTGTTTTTCTCTTTTTTAAATAACCCTCTTGTTCTTTCATTTTCTCTTCCATTAAACCCTCCTACATTTCCTTTTCACTCTTTGTAATCATCAATCCCATTTCAACTTCAAGTAATGGAAACCAAAGATGAACTTCAAGTCAAGTAATGGACCATTTGACCATACCAACAACAACAACTGAGACCAGTTTGTCTCGGTTACTGTCAACACACCCAAAATGCTTTGTTTTGGTAACTATCGAAACGAAATTGATGAAACCACCAACGTAATATTAACTCCTCAGAAATCTATCATCACTTCAAGTGATTCTTCTTCATGCAACCACCAAACCAACACTGGTTTCAATTCTTTGACAACAACTAAATCCAATGTCTGTATTTATTTATTTAAGAATGATGTTGGTGTTGATTGTTTTTTATTTTTTTTTCTCTCTCTCTAAATATCTATTTTTTTATTAAAGAGTTTGCAGAAAAAGCGGAATAGGTCAGGAGGACAAGAACTTGGGACAAAGGCAGGTGTTGGAGGGCAGAAAGGTGGACATGCAAAGGTAAACAAAAAAATCAACTATGAATATGTGTTTGCATGTCTCTCTCATCGACACAACAATATTCTTAAACAAAGATGACAAGTCTTTTTCTATATTAAAAAATGTAACATATTTGATCTTTGTATTTTATTTTTTATTTTTTTGACTAAATTTGATTTTATTATTACGTTGTTGTTATTTTGAATAGCCTAAAAAAGAGAAGCTTGGTGAACGAATTGCAGCGTTACAACAACTTGTTTCACCCTTTGGCAAGGTAAATTAGTAGTATATTTTCCAGTGTTATTGAAATAATAATTTGGGAATTGAATTTAGTTTTTGTAAATTGAAATTGCATGTGCAGACTGATACAACTTCGGTGCTTCACGAGACTACTGGTTACATAAGATTCTTACATGATCAAGTTCAGGTTCTGTGCTCTCCATACCTGCAACCTTCACAAGTTCAATTTCAAAATCAGCCTGTACGTGAGTCCTATCTCTAATCATAAATCTCATATTCTTCATTATTCATAATGTTATTTATGGTCAAATCAGTAATATTATTTTTGAGAAAATAGTTGTAAAATGATCATTCTCTTCGTAACAAAATGGTAGTATAAACAAATTGATATACAAAGTCAAATTATTTGGTTCAAATTTCAGACAGAAATATCTGATTTTTAAATATTTTTCTATGGAATTTAAATACACCATAGAAAAAGTCTCTAAATGGAATTTGTCTAATTTGATTTGTTTAATTAGATTATTCATTAGCAACCCCAAATTGTTTGATTATTTTTGTTTAGTTTTCTTTAGGCATTGTGAAGGTTACTGATTTAATCAGAAGTAGGATAAAACTAATTTGATATGTTAGGTGATCTCTATTTTTTCCATGTTCTATTCGTTGTATGTTTGTCTTATTATTTTTACCTTTCCATCCATTATAATATGTGGATCTTTTTTTTTTTTTTTTTTTTGGAAAATGTGTTTTTTTTTTTTTTTTTATTATATGATTTTTCAATGTACATTCTTTGTGGATGATGTAAGGGTTACTTTGTTGCTTGCCTTTCTTGCTATGTCCTCCTATCTTACATTTCATCTTTTTCTTCAATTGTGAATCTTTTATGCTATTGATTTTGAAAATGCATTTCTCATTGTAATCTCAATTTTCATTATTTATCATTCTATACATGATCATTCCTATTCTTTTCACTTTAAGCAACTCTTATATGTACGTCCCCATACTAATACACAACCTTGGTGTCTATCCTGCTGAGATTTATATGTCAGATGGATGTTATTTCTACGGTATAATTATTTCCTTAGCATCCTTTATTGAAAGTTTATTCTTAGTCCTCTCAGTTGGAGTGGATTCCAAGCTAAGATTATGAATTATCAAGTTTTGCAAAATACTATATATCAATCATTTAAAAGTAGTGGGAACAATTTACTTTTGATTTTATTTATTCTCAAGTGTTAAAAACACTTTTAGGTGATTTTATTGGTTACTAATTTTAAACTGTATTTGAGCCGAGGAAAGAATCAAGTGTGGGCATGATTGTTCTTTTTTGGTGCATGGCTTGGGTCAAATGGAAGACTAATGTATATGCAAATTTTGAGTGTGAAGAGTCATGTAACTGCTAGGGGCATATCATATATTCCTGAAGATCAACTTAAACTTTCATTGTGATATGGTTCATGTATTTTGATATCTCAATGGTGACTGATGTATGTAATGAAATTTGTAACTACTAGGGTGTGTCTTTTGAAGAACATATCACATTCCATAACAATTAACAACTTAAATATTGAGTGGGATGTACCGATTGCATAAGCAAAGGTGATCTTTTTATTATCATCATCAACTATCAATTTTTACATTAAATCAAAGTGGACTGAATATTCATGTCAACCAACTAACTAAATCAGTATAAAACTTAAGGAAGTATCCATTGCAACTAAGAATGACGATGGTAAAATTGGATGCTAATAACACATATCACATTGCAATCAAGGATGAAGTAAGGTTGCTAATTTCTATCAGTTTTTTATACTCTCTAAATTTGCAAAGATGTTTGAAATTTATTTATGATAGTTGGGCAAGCTTATTGGAGCATTGTCCATGAATTCTTTACTACTTCACATAATCAAAACTACTTTTTGTTTATATTCATTGATTAACAGGATTATGGTCCACCAAAACGATGACAACCACTAAAGAAGACGATGGAGATACTAATGTAAAGTCAAATGTGTTCTCCTGAAAATTATTTCGTAATTTATCATAAACAATGTTGACTTTACTATTTTTCAAAAATATGAATGTTATTATGATATGATTAGTGTGGATTTATGTTTATGATACGAATATGAGAACTATATTTTATTTTAAAATAACATGTTTTTCTTGACAATTATTATGGATAGACGAATTGGTGCCTCTTTAGTCAGTAAGACCCGCTGCGTGACTTAACTTGCGCAGAGGTAATTTGGGTAATGCTGCAGGGCGCGAGCGAAAAGTGCAGGGGGGAGAGCAGTATTCATAAGAATATGATGAATGATTTCCCGTTTCATATCTCTTTCACCCCAAATTTCATGAAAATTGTTGTATACACATGTTGTTTGGCTGAGAAACACATGTAAAAGACGAAAATACCCCTCGGTAGTTAAGTGCCGAGGAAATAGAAAACCGGCTGCAGTTAACTGCCGAGGAAAACTGCGGAGTTTTAAACTTGAAATTTAACACCATTTATTTATATTAATATCAAATTAAATTTTAGGAAACATTGACATAAATGACGAAATCAATTCAGCCGTATTTAAAATCATTGACCGAATCAGTTTAGTCTCAATTAGTAGCAAATAATTTTCACCAATTTTCACCATTGTGTTTAAACATAATGTTGTAGTCTCAATTTAAACACATATTTAACATCATTGTCTCAATTATTTGCTATAAGTCATCAGTTATAAGCTATCAGTCATCAGCTATCTTATAAGCTATCCGCTGTTTTTACCTAATAGAGCCTCGGTGTTTTTTGTTTGTTAGCCAATTTAAATGGGCAATACTTAGGTACAATACCATATGTGTGGTTGGTACTGTTCCCTATCAAAAATTAACACGTGTACAAAAATTTCAAAAGCAAAGGATTGCAATACCTTTCCCAATTTCAAACCGGTGGACCTGTCGTCTTCCATGAGGAATCCAGCCACCATAAAAAATTGCACACACATAACTCCATTATGAGAAAAACCACAAAGGAACACCACTCTTCACCAGCTCTTCGTCGTAAAGCTGAAACCTATTCAATTTCATTACCTCCGTAACATCAGGACATGCCTCACACATTTTGAGGTTGCTGAAGATTGTGTCATAATAACTGATATAAACTCTTAAGCTGACAACCTCAACGAAACCTTAAATTAAAACTCAACAATCTTCAATCCAACAGTATTCATCTTCTACTCTCATGCTCATAGAATCATAGTCAAACTTCAATCTTCATCAGATACATGTTCATTAAAAATAAATCCATAAAATCTTCAATTTAAACAATCAAACCCGAACAATCTTCAACATAAATACACAAAAACAGTGTCCCTTCAATTTAAACTAACCTAATTAAATCTGAACCATAAATTCCAGAACTATGATAGTTTTTAATTTTTTAGATTTAAGGTAAAATTTTAAGTATAGTTTATATTTTTAGGACTAGTTTAGATCTTTTTTATTTGGTGCTGATCATAGTTTAAACCCCAAACTATACAAATGTTATGCATTGTTTTTACCAACTGAGATAAACTCACGATGATGACAGACTAGTTTAGATATTTCAAGACTATGTTAGTTTTTCATTTTCCTTTTATTTAGGTAGATTTGTTTTCTTCTTAGGATTAGGATCAGATTACCTGCCGCAGGAAAATGGACCTACTGCATGATTAGATTAGGTGAGTTTTTTTAGGGAATTTAGATTAGGTTAGTTATTTTTCATATCTTATTTCCAAAACATACAAAAAGTTTCTTTTGAAGGAAACATACAAAAAGATTTAGTTTTAAAATTTAATTTCTATTTTCTTGAAGTATCTATAGCTTAGATTAGATTTAATTTGTTTTCTCTTTTGTATAAACAAAAATAAGAAAAAAAAAGTATATATCTTTGACTTTCTTTTTTTACAAGAAAGTATTTATCTTTGTTGTTTTAATCTAATCATCTTACACAAACTCTTCTGAAAATTCTTGTGTGTCTAATATGTGTTATGCACTCTTTTTTCCTTCGTCATGATTTTATTCCATCGGTTTTAATGATAAAGTCGTTAACGAGACACTTTACAAAATGATGTTTTAATCTTTTTTTTCACTAACAAATGGTGTTATAAATATATTATAGTGGATGGTTATTGGTCTTTTTTTTTTGTTGGGAAACATGCTTATTGAATGAGAGTGGAGAGAGTTGTATAGTTTTTTAACATGTTGTATTTTACATGTTTAAATGAGTAAATTGATTTATTATTAAAATAAAAATAAAAAAACAAATTTCCACTATAAAATATAAATCCCGTGATATTACTTATGTTATGTGAGACATTTTTATCAGTTATCACTTATGTGAGAGTGAGAGTGAGAGTGAGAGTGAGAGAACGGGGAGAGACGGTGAGAAGATATAAATGGAACCAATCTGCTCCTCTCTACTATCTTTCTCTTCCTTCCAACGCAGCTTTCTTTTTCTTCAAGGTATATTTTTTCTATTTCGTATCGTCCCAACTCGTAAGATATTGTTTTGTTTCTTTGTTTTCTGCTCTTTCTTTTCGATTATGTTAATAATACTTGTCTTATTTATAACCGTTGTTATTCTGAATCCAGATAGAAAAAGCAGAATTTCTGTTGTTGTACATGTTTGTTTTTCGATTATGCTGTGCAGTGAGAGTATTCGATTTTTAAAATTTGCTGTATTTTTTACCCTGTACCTATGTATCCTCATAGGTTATCATTGGTTGTGCTTGTGTTGTTTGTAGCTAGCATTTTATTCATTGTTGAATACTGAGAGTAATTTATTTTACTAATGTCCTGTTGTTTCCTGTGTTGAATTGGCAGATTTTTTTGTGATTTCAAGATTAAGGTGCAATAATGGATAATGGAAAGGATCGTATTAACATTGTGTTTATCGGTCATGTCGACTCTGGGAAGTCAACCACTGCTGGTCATTTAATCTACAAGCTTGGAGGTATTAAAAAGGATGTCATTGAGCAATTTGAGAAAGAAGCCGCTGAGATAAACATGTGTTCATTCAAATATGCTTGGGTGCTTGACAAGCTCAAGGCTGAGCGTGAAAGAGGTATCACAATCGACATTTCTCTGTCCAAGTTTGAGACAAGCAAGTACTACTGCACTCTCATTGATGCCCCCGGACACAGAGATTTCATTAAGAACATGATCACCGGAACATCCCAAGCTGACTGTGCTGTTCTCGTATATGATTCTACTACTATTGGATCTGAAACTGCTCTTTCTAGGGTTCGTCAGATCCGTGAACATGCTCTCCTCGCTTTCACCCTTGGTGTGAAGCAAATGATCTGCTGCTGCAACAAGGTATTTATATTTTCAGCCCCTTTAAAGTTTTTTTTATTCATTTATATAAGTACTAATTTTCATCTATCTTGATAGATGGATGCCACTGCACCCAAATACTCCAAGGATAGGTATGAAGAATTTGTGAATGGTTTTTCACCCTTTTTGGAGAGGATTGGCTATAACCCTAAAAAAATTACATTTGTTCCCATCTCTGGTTTTGAGGGAGATAACTTGATTGAGCGTTCTTCTAATCTTGACTGGTACGAGGGTCCCACCCTTCTTGAAGCTCTTGACCAAATCAACGAGCCTAATAGGCCATCAAACAAGCCTCTCCGATTACCACTTCAGGATGTCTACAAGATTGGAGGAATTGGAACTGTGCCTGTGGGATGTGTTGAGACCGGTGTCTTGAAACCTGGAATGATGGTGACTTTTGCTCCAATTGGGCTGCAAGCTGAAGTGAAGTCTGTGCAAATGCACCATACAAATCTCACTGAGGCCCTTCCTGGTGACAATGTGGGATTTAATGTTGAGAATGTGTCTGCTGAGCATCTCAAGCGAGGCTATGTTGTCTCAAACTCCAAGCATGACCCAGCCAAGGAGGCAGATAACTTCACCTCATGCGTTATCATCAGGAATCACCCTGGCCAGATTGGAAATGGCTATACACCTGTTCTTCATTGCCACACCTCCCACATTGCTGTCAAGTTTGATAAGCTTCTAACCAAGATTGACAGGTGTTCTGGTAAGGTTATTGAGAATGAACCCAAATTCCTGAAGAATGGTGATGCTGGCATTATTACGATGATTCCCGCCAAGCCCATGGTGGTAGAGACTTTTTCTAATTATCCTTCACTCGGCCGTTTTCAGAGACATACGTCGAACTGTGGCTGTTGGAGTCATTAAGGCTGTGAAGAAGAAGGATCCTGGTGCAGGAGGTAATATCACTAAGTCGGCATTGCAGAAGTGAATTGTGCAGGATGATCTAAATTTAAATAGAAAGTGTATTTTCGTTATTACAATAATAATTAGTCTTTGGTCCTGAGTATTTCTATACCTTGTCTAGTAAACTTGTTTTGCAGGTTAAGTGTCAAGTCTGCACTGTCATCGCACAGTTTTTGTTCCTAGAACTCGGTTCTAGATTGACTGGGGCAGGGCTATTTCTTTTTCGTTTTATGCTTTAATTATTGTGTCTAGTGTGAACACTTGGATTTTGTAGACATCAAGTTTCTGAACATGCTGATTTTGTTTTGAATATCAATTCTTTATTTGTGTATTTACTTCTTGGTGTAATGTTTTATGTTCTTGCCGGGTGTCTCTGATTGCTCCAGACAATATAGTTGGCCGAGAATGTCAGGAGCGTTTTTGAACGTCACTTGCATAATGCTTTGATCATTTGTTATTCTTGTCTAAAATTTACATTTGTTAAGTAGGAACCCCCAAATTTACAGCAGTTATCTTTGCCTAATGCCAATGTTATATTAGCATATGTGATTCGAATATTATACCAAGGTAATTAAATGATACGGGACATTGAAACAGGGGGAGATACCAGTTCAAGTTACAAAGGTCTGACGGTGTCATGTTACTAGTATATTTTTATTTTTAATGACTAATCTATACTGATACATTAAAGGAATTCATAGTTTTGGTGTAGTTCTTTTCTTCCAATCATACCCTTCATGTTACTAGCAGTACCTTCAATTTCTGACAAAATTATCGGACTCCATAGTTCATAGCAGTGTAATTTAATACTAGGATAATCAAGGGATTTTCACTTTAATCAAGAAATTGGCCTTGTATAATTGGGATTGCATTGCTATTGCTTCTACATGTATTGCCTCTTATATTTGTAAGTGTATGATCATGTTATTTTTTTAAGTGATCATCTAAACATGGTAACAATTTTGTTTTACTAATATTAATTTGGGCTATAATGGAGTGTTGGGTAAGCTTTTGTTTTGTTTTGAGAAATACTGTTTGGGAAAATGGTATATCTTTGAAGACACTTTCTTGGAATCTTGAATATCTGGCAGCGCTTAATCTGTGATTAATTTTTGTTCATCAACTGTTTCCTTTCTTTTTGTAGCTCTTGCTGTCCGAGATACGCTCGAGTCACAATGCAGGGAGTCACAACATAAAAATAAAATGTTGATGGTATTCTTATGTTACACCACTATCTCTAAAACTGATTATGTAATATAAAAGAATTACAAGATGTTCAATACCTCAATATTTTATCTTTCTTATATGCACTTATACGCCTTCCTGAGGCACATGTGTATCTACCCTTCTAAAGAAGGGTAGCCTGTCCTGGTTATTTCTCATGTTTTCTTTATAACCATCTCTTTTGCAAAACTAACATTCAACCCGCATAAGCACATCTGGTAAAGGCCGTGCAAAAGTGACATACTTCAGAATGTCCCTATCTCCTAATCTTACTACTGTAATTTCTTTCCTGGATCTTTGATGTTCTGCTCACAGTTGTTATATGGAAGTTGTTTTATGATTTGTCGAGAGATTGAGCAGCCTTGCTGCATTTAAGTATTTAATGTTCCATATTGTATCTCCTCTTTATCATAACGAGTTCCTTTTTTGTTACATGAATGTGACTTCTACCCGGTAGTGTAATCAGATTCTTCTTCATTTTACTTTAAGAGCAACATTTTGACTTTGTTAATTGAAAACACAAGGATTCATGCTTCATTATTTTCAGGAAGAATGCAAATATGTATCTATTGAGGGGCAACCCTTCAGGTTGGACTTGTTAGCCAAGTTCCAAGACGCAATCGAGGTTTGTTCATTATCTCTAGTTTAGCATACCTTATCCTCCTATGATGTAGAACACAAATATATGTAGCAGGGTTGAACAGTAGCGTGGATTGATACACATTTTTGTTTCCACTGCTCTTTTCCTTGAATTTTTTATTGTGAAGGTGAAGGATACCTTATCCTCCTTTCTTTCTTCTCTCCAATAATTGTCGCGCACACGCACACAAGCTTGCATATACTGAATGGTGCCTAGCAGATGGACCAAATATATGAATTTATAATGTTGGTATGGAACAACCATTTGATACTGATTTACTTCACCATTTTGTGTATAAATAAACAGCTGAAGGAAAATTCCTTGGAACTACATCCTTGGAACTACAGGCTGCTGATTTATATTCTTTTTTTTTTGAGGGATTCATATTCTTATAGTCATAATATCACTCATGTGCATATAATATCTTTTAACGATACATGTACTTCTGCTTGTGGTTTGAAACATAGTGTGGGGTGTAAAATTGATTTAATGTTTATACATTACTACAATTGTTTGTTCTCAAACATGCCTTGAATTTCAGGAAGCATTATCAAAGAACAAGGATGTCTTTGAAACATATAAACAAAAGAACAATGATGTATTTGAAACATATAAACAAGAGATTGATAAGGTAAACTTAATTTTCATAAATATTTATTTCATTTGTTCTAATCATATTTGCTTGAATCATATATATCTACTTGGATGAGAATAATTCTAAAGTCATCTGCCTTTTTCATCATTGTGGTTAAAGTCAGAGGGCAGAATCATAAAGGAACTCAAGAAGGAGAATCAATTCTTTAAGAATAAACCAGCTGGCGAAATCAATGATAATAAGCTTGTAGAGTTAGTTGATGTGGTACATGCTTGTATTTCCGGTTTTGTTCTTGACCATTTACTATATTCCATATTAATTGAAGGATTTAATCCTTATGCATTGCCTGTGTAAAGACTTTTTACTTCATCAATCAATCACAACTGGCAAATCGTCAAAAATGTTTGACTTTAAGCTTAACCACTTCTAAAGTCACAAATGATTAGTTGATAGCGTACAACTTTTTGCACGGGTCAACTAAAAATTAAACTCATAAATAAATGAAGAGATTAATTGTCCATAAATCAATGTGTTAGGCACCACCATTATACAGGCTTAAACATGTTTTTTCATCAATCAATATATGTTAATTTTTTTTTTTATTCTTAAAAAACATTCCATCTCATTTTGTTTGAACAGGGTGAGCACTTGAGTAAACAACTGGAGAAAATGAAAATGAAAACTCACAAAGAAAAACTTGACTTGTTATGCCGGTCACTTGCAGTTGAGTTGAACCGGAGTTTTGTGGAGAACAAGAGTAATAATAACTGTAACAACTAAGTTCCAACATGAAGAATAGTTGGTTCCTAACAACTTCTTGAAGGAAGGAAATATATTTTTCTAGTACCTGTTTATATCATTTATAGTGGCGTGCCATGGTTTGTTACCAGAAATTGCATGCAATTAGATAACTGTGAGATTCTTCTGCAATATTAATGTCATTTTTCTACATGGAACATTTTGATTTAAACGGGGCAGTAAAACATCATCTATTGTTTGTCGTAGAGGCATTGTGATATGTAAGGGTCGGAGTTCGAATTCTGAATTCCCTACTAACTCACCTTAAACAGAGATTGTGACAGTTATGCTTGGCTGTCAAAAACTATGGTAATTAAGAGTCGAGTACATCATCATGGTGACAAGATTATTTCAAGGTTTGGTATCCGCGAAGCTCACAAACGATGGAATACTATCAACGAAAGCAGTGCTTGGAAGAGTCCATGAATTATAGGTAGTTGTTCTCATGAGATTGTTTCAACTGTATTGCAGCATATTGTGAACGTTGTTTTTTATTTAGGCATTGGTACTGATCTTGTGTCATTGTCTTGCTTTTTAATGGAAAAGTTTGTCATCTCAAACTTTGTTATATAATAGATGTATTGTTATCATGTTAGAGTATATAATCCAAATAATACTTTTGATATAGTTAAGATACGAAAAATTATTCTTTTTTGCTGTCTCTTATTAAACTTTGAAGGGTTTAAGATGAACCTCATTTACTAATGCATCTGTCTCCTATAAAGTTCTAATTGCAGCTTAAAATGCAAAATTGTTGAAATACTAGTGACTTTGAAAAGGACATCGACCATAATTGAGGTTCTTCGGGAGGCGTATATAGCAAGAATTTGATGCTGGGAGTGGGAACTAAACATAGAAACTATATGCCACATTTGATTATTTCAAATAAGTTGGTTTATCATGGGTGTTTTTGCAGATTAGTTTCCATATGATATTTATGACAGTGGGACAAACTTGAAGGTGAGTTTTAATTTGCTCTGCTACTGCTATTATTATGTTATAGCGTTGTAAGTTTATATACAAGTTTTATTTGAACATACATGTATGTTTGGTTTTACAGTGACAAGAGTTAATTTTGAGTGAATTGATTATGATAAAAATTGAGCTTAATTTTAAATTTGTGTATAAATAGAACTAATTTTGCATCTCTATAATTCTAAAAGTTACTTTTTTACCAAATACAACTTTAAATCGAAATTAATCTAACATATTTAAAAAAAAAAGTGATCCAAACCAAATCATATACTCCTTCATGTCTTAATTATAAACAAGTCAAATGTATTTGGTATACATTTGAATCAAATGCATTTAACTTTTTTCTTACATGATTAATTAACTTAAATAAAATCAACTTTGATCACCGGAACGAGGGTTTAATGAACAAAGTGATTATATGTTTAATCAGGGAACGACAATCCTAAGGTCACAAATCATAAAGTAACTCATAAACTTGACTACAATGATGATTATTATACTCTTTGATAAACTAGAAGAGCATGAGAAGGAGATCATTCAATTAACTAAGCATGAAGAAAATGGACAAGGACAAGGAGTCTAATAAGAAAAGTATTTGATGAGAAATAGTGATAACGATGATAATGTCAAGTTCTCAAGTGATAAAGAGATGAGTCTCTTTACTAAAAGATATAACAAGTTCTTAAGACTGAAAGGAGTAAACCACGATGACAAGATTTTGATCAAATTTAGAAGATCGACTAAAAAGAAATGATGTTTCATCACATGTCTCGACTGTGGTAAAGCTAATCACATCAAGAGAGAATGTCCAACACTCAAAGAAGAAAGGAAAAGCATTAGTGAGATCGAAATCAAAAGGCGAATATAGAAGAACTTACATAAATTGGAAATTGCTAAATCTTCCAAGAAACGCAAGAATCCTATGTGACATCATGTAACTCTTTCAAATAATAACCTCCCCTACCCCATGTATAGTTAGCCATAACCTAATCGGTCAAATCCCCTATTTTTGTGGATTCTTCTCTTTCTTGCGTAAATAATTATTACTAACTAGCATTGCGCATATACATTTGATCCTTGTTCCTATCTTTTTTATCTTGTAATTTCATGTTGAACTATTGCTAAGTGTATATCTTGTAATTGCATGTTGAGCTATTGTTAAGAAGGCTATTTGGTTATTAATGTCTGAATAACTTTTATTTATATTTTGTATATTGGTTTGGATTTTTATCTTCCATTTGGATTTTTATATTGCTTATATTTTTAGTTGTCGTTAGTGGAGTTTCTACTCCTCGTCTTGTAGTTTCTTTTATCCGGAGTTTAGGTTCTCTTTGTTTTTTTTTTAAAAATAAACATCACTTTTTTTAGAGAAAAACATCACATATATGGAAAGTTGTGTTATACCTAAAAATCATTTAATGGCACGTTCATACTCCATCATTAACTTCAAATCAGCAACTATTATTATAAATAGATTAGATTAGAATAGAATTTCTTTTTCTTAAAGTTGTTTTCGCAGCATTCACATTTTGAATAAAACCAGCAAGCATGGAACATGCTTCGAATTGAATAGGATTTCTTTTTCTTAAAGTTGATTTCGAACAATACCTAAATAAGTTCTCATTTAAGAAAAAGACTACCGACATCATTTTTAAAAATAAGATTATTTTTTACATACCGACTTGTATTTTTTTTTCTCCATATATATACAATCAAACCATACAAAATAGATATTTTAAGAATTAAGCTAAAAAATTGATATCTTGGAGTAATTTAATTAAATGCATGTGTAAGGAAGTTTAAATTTTGATTTATACAAATTAAATCATTTAAAATTATAGTACTTAATTCTATTGAAAATATAGCAAAGAAAATATACAGAGAAAAAAAAATGCATCGAAGATTATATAGCGAAGATAATATATATAAAAATAAAAGAAATTACAGTAACTTCAATTAAGTAATAAGTAATATGATCAGTTTTTCAACTAGTGTTGAGTATAGTAAGGTGGTTAGACTCTCATAACGTGACGAACTAATGTTCAAATCTCTACTAAGAAATATAATCATGTTTAGTGCTTCGAACTAAGGTTTTAAACCCGTCTCGAATTAACTCCAATACAGACAACCTATATAGATTGAAAGGGAGGAAAATATAAACTAAACTTGTTATATGCAAAATTTGATTATATATTTTTTGTGCCAATTATAGTTCATGTTTTTCTTGAAGACCAAAACAAGAAATGGGTTGGGTTCAAAAGAATATATTTTGAAGACCAATATAAAAGAAATTCAAAGTTACTCAAAAAATCAAGTTGCACAACTTATTCGAAAATTAGACTCAAGAACTTTTAAAAACTTGTGTTCCATAAGCCTTTAGATAAATGCGTCCGCCCTCACCGGATACCATATCTTCCTAGTAAGATTGAAAGAAATGTTGTATATTGGCTTCAAATTGAGAATTCAGGAAACCCTGAAATCGTGTCACGATTGCAAGCACCGTGACACGATTGGATTGGCAGAGAGGTTGGTTCTTGAGATGGAAAATCGTGACACGATTTGAGAAATCGTGACGCGATTCAACAACTTCCTCACCAAGTTTGCCTGAAAGGGACTGGTCACAACGGTTGTTCAGAGGCAATCGCGGCACGATTGGTCAAAATCGTGACACGATTTTGGACTGCTGTGACTAGTATTTAAGTGGATTCTGCAGCATTTTGAAGGAGAGCTGAAGCTAGAGGCCTAGGGTTCACAAAGGGGGGAACTTGAGGGTTGAGTATCTTTGTAAGGAGGGTCTCTAGGGTTGGGATA
>Ga0228711_1007317_pt1 | contig 16045 bp, 19 predicted proteins | sample MedpolnodulmetaG_2_FD_177996 | JGI IMG/M metagenome (GOLD analysis project Ga0228711, IMG submission 177996) | Root nodule microbial communities from Medicago polymorpha collected in Santa Monica, California, United States - brown nodules | ecosystem: Host-associated > Plants > Roots > Nodule...
GCTGTCGACGCGGCTGTTGACGACGGCTAAAATGAAGCGAGCAATCGCAACACTGTTGCACGAGCCCGGCTACAAGGAGCGGGCCGGGAAGATAGGCCGAACCATCTCGGCTGCAGGCGGGCTACGCGAGGCCGCCGATATCATCGAGGCTGTTCTCGTCTGAGCCCCAAGGTTGGCTGCATTGCCCAGTTGATGCGGCTTGGCTGGTTCAGACCGGTCCACTGCAAATCTCTTGCCGCCCAGAAGGTGCGTGCGCTGCTGACCGCCCGCAAGCTCATTCAGGGTAAGCTTCACGATACTGAGATGAGCCTCCGGGGCATCCTGCGCGGCTTCGGCCTGAAGGTCGGGGCCCGGCAGATTGCCGCGAGAATGTTCCCGCGTCACGCGAAGGCAGCCTCGGCCTCCAGCGGATTATCATAATGCCGCGCCAATCGGCAATCAGGTCCCCAAACCTGTTAGCAGTGGCCGTGTCGACCGGCACCCGGGCACTCGCATATTTGGCCGGCCCTTGGTGACTTTACGGGCTCTGTAGTGTCCATTCGGAACATACCGTCGCCTGCAAGGTTCACTTGCGAAAGACAGAGGCAGGCCGTATGCACTCGCTCAACGTCGCTGGTATCATGATCCTCCTAGCTATCATTGTGCTATTCGTCCTGGCTTGGCTCGTAGTCTGAGGAGCCAGTCCAGCAGCCGACACCGGCATCTTCAAAGCGTCAAACGTCGGTAATCCTTAAGAATTAGGTGCGGAACCAAACTTTACTCCAGCAAGTTGTGCATTGAAGTACGACAGCCCGGAGTAACATGTTCTGTCCTGAACGGGCTGTCCCGGACAGAACAAGCCCCGCCAGAGCGCGGGGTTTGCTGTTCAAAGGGAGTGGTCACCGAAATGAGTTCAGAAAAGATGAGAAAGCTGATTCAGGATTGCCAGAGGGACATAGCCGCGTACCTGCCGCTGGAGAGCGGCATTTCGGAGCGCCAGCTGCTCCAGCAGTTGGCCAGCCGCCTCGACGGGCAGCAGGCGCAGGATGCGCTGGGAAATGGCTGGCAGGGCTGGCTGCCCGATGACGAAGACCCAGCCGGCGCAGACGACAGTAACCCCGCGCCCACGAGGTGGTGGACCGAACCGGAATTCTTCGGAACGATGTGGAAACTGAGGAGCTAGACGCGGTCGCTAGCGAGTTGCGACGCTCAGCGCGAACTCATGTCAGCTTCTTAAAGCGTCCCTCCAACTGCTGGAGCCGACCTGAGCAGGCAGCGCCCTACCTCGCCGGGGGCGCTGCCTTTACCGTTTCGCCGCATGTGCCGCCTTCGATGAGCTGGAAGATTTCCCGCGTATCCTTTAGATCGGCTTGTTGGCTGAGAAGCGTCTGCGGGTCCTTAATTGAGAACGCCGTATCCGTCGGACGACTGCTCGGTGACGGTGATGCGGTAGGCGCGGATATTGTCGATCTTGCGGAGCTCATTTTCGAAGCTGCGGAATTGCACTTCGGCGCAACCTTCACGCTCGTGCATGTCGGCGGAACACCACCCCTCTGAGACTGCTCGACGGCTATACGCCAACGATTTCTCCTGGTTGTGATTGAGTGGCGGGATTACGACGGATGGGCTGTTGGCCCTGATCATGCGTTAGGCCCTAAGTTCTTGCAGCCGCCCCGTACGGAGAGGAGTCGGTTAGAGGTCGGGCGCTTCTGGCGGCTGGCCTTGCGCGGGGGGCCGTTGCGGATATTTTGCGGCGGAGCTGGTTCGTGGTGGATCGCTGCAACAGGCCTTACAGCTGCGAGTATCGCATGTTCCAAGGCCGGCGCGCAGGCGTCCATTCCCCTCAGGCACCAAGTGCTCAAGGCGTTGGAACAAGATAATGCCAGCTAGAGTTGTATCCGCACCCGCTGAATGATGCCAGTATTTTCCGGCGGGAGGGCATGCCGAGGCGATCGGCGATCTCAACGCGAGGTACGGCCCCAACCCCGGCGCCAAATGCTACCGCTTCACCTCCGACCAGTACGGCGCTTTCTACATCATTGCCATGAACGCCAATGCGGGCGAGGCCATCTACGTTCTTGACGGGCTTCTCTATCATGGCAGCGATCTCGCCATCGAAACCCGCTATGTCGATACCGCGGGGTCAGCGACATGAGCTTTGCCCTCTGCCATCTCGTAGGTTTCCAACTCGTTCCCCGGGTGCGCGGTCTCGAGGATCGCAAGCTTTACCTCTTCCCGGTCGACGCGCCTCCCGAAAACCAGGCGTCGCTCGTCGGCGAACCCATCAATGTCGTGCGAATCAAGGCAAACTGGAATGACATCTTGCGGCTCATCACGACGATTCGCTCTGTCAGGTGCGGCCGTCGACCTTGTTTGCGAAGCTATCCGCGCGTCAGAACGGACTGGCGCTGGCTCTACGCGATCTCGAACGCATCAATCGGTCCATTTTCCTGCCCTAATGGTGGTAGAACCTCGAAATTCGCAGGAATGCGACCGCCGGCCTCAATAAGAGCGAAGCCCAGAACACCCTTGCCCGCGCGCTGTTCTTCAACCGTCTCGGAGAAGTGCGCGACAGGACCTTCGAGAGCCAGTTCTGTCGGGCGTCCGGGTTGAACCTGCTGATCAACGCTATGGTCTACTGGAATACCTTCTATCTCGAGCCGGCTTTCGGCGAACTCAACCGCGAGGGTATCGCCACCCCGCCGGACTCAAACACATCACGCCGCTCGGGTGGCAGCATATCAGCCTCACCGGCGAATATATCTGGACCCCGACAGACAGCCGCGATCTCAGGCCGCGGCGGCGAGAAACCTCTATTCTCGCCGCCTGATCACCAGTGTTCTCAAAAGTCGTGCAAGTTCACTACTTTCGCGTCGTGAACCAGATGCTATTACTACTCCACTGCAACGAGTTGGTCCGGGTTACTGTCCTGCAGATACGGCCGTTAAGAGAGGATGCCGAACAAATGTCGATGTATCTTCAGGTAGCCTTCCGGTTTCTGCTCTCCAGCGCTGTCATGGCCGCCCTGATGGTATCCACGGCGGTCGCCGCCGACCTTAAGACGGTCAAGGTCGAGAGCGGAGTAGTTCACGGTGTTGCGGCAGCTGACGTGATCAGCTTCAAAGGCATTCCCTACGCCGCGCCGCCAATCGGTGAGCTGCGCTGGCGCGTGCCTCAGCCGATGAAGCCGTGGGAGGGCGTGCGGGAAGCCAGCAAGTTCGGGCCAGCCTGCATGCAGACCGACGGCCTGCCGAAATCCGAGGATTGCCTGACGATCAATGTCTGGCGGCCGGCCGATGACTCCCGCGAACACTACCCGGTGATGGTCTGGATTTACGGCGGGGCTTTGGTGAGAGGGAACACCGCCTTGTACCCGGGCGACGCTCTCGCCGCGCAAGGTGTCGTGGTCGTCAGCATGAACTATCGCCTGGGTCGGCTCGGTTTCTTCGCCCATCCCGCCCTGGCGGAGGAATCGCCCGGGGAGCCCATCGGCAACTACGGCTACATGGACCAGCTTGCCGCGCTGAAATGGGTTCAGCGCAACATCGCCGCCTTCGGCGGAGATCCAAACAAGGTCACCATATTCGGCGAGTCGGCCGGCGGCGGTTCGGTGATGTCGCACCTGGTTTCGCCGCTGTCGCGTGGCCTGTTCCGGGCAGCAATTTTGGAGTCGCCTGGAATACCGACGGGACGGGTCGAGTCGGTTCCGGCGACACCGCTTGCCGAAGCCGAAGCGACGGCTCTCGCCTATGCCCGGTATGTGGGCGTCAATCGCGACGGAACCGGGGCGCTGAAAGCGCTTCGGGCCCTTCCGGCCGAAATGCTGGTCGAAGGAGCCTCGGGCGAATTGGTCCTCACCTCCCTGGGAAACGGACAACGCCTCGTGGGGCTCGCCGGATCGATCATTGACGGGAAGTTCCTGACGGATTCTCCAGAGGCTGTCTTCAAGGCCGGCGGGCAGGCGAGGGTGCCCATGATCATCGGCGCCAACGATCGCGACCTTGTCATCGGCGAAGCGGCCACCAAGGAAGACCTGTTTGCGCTGTTTGGCGACTATGCCGCCGAAGCCAAGGCCATCTACGACCCCGAAGGCAGCGAAACGCTCGAAGAACTGAAGCAGCAAGTTCTTGCGGACCGGACTCTTGTCGAGCCTTCGCGCAACATAGCGAACCTGGCGGCGACGGGAGGCCAGCCGGCCTGGCACTACCGGTTCTCCTACGTGGCGGAGGCGCTGCGCAGCAATCCCAAATGGAAGGGCGCGCCGCACGGCATGGAAATTCCTTACGTGTTCGGTATTCCGGCAGCGATCGTTCGTGACAAGGTGACCAACGCCGACAAGGAAATGGCGAAGCTGGCGAGTGCCTACTGGGTTGCCTTCGCCAAAACCGGTGACCCAAATGGGGAGAGCCGGCCGGCCTGGCCCAGGCACAACCCCTCGGCGGATATCATACTCAACTTCACGACCGACGGCATTGTCGTTGGGCCGGACCCTCTCAAGGCGCGGCTCGATCTATGGCAGAAGGTTTTCGACGCGCACAAGTGAGCACGGACGACGCAGATCCGAAACGGTGAGGAGATCTGTGGTGCTCGCCGGTCGAGGCCGGACTTGAGAATGGCGGTGACGGAGGCGTAGGTGATCGCGTTGATCGTGAGCGCCCCGCTCGCAGGCCGCCCCCGTGCGCTCCTGCCCATAGCGCGGCGAAAGCGACAGGATGCCCATGGCGGCGCGGTATCCCTGTTCCGGATGCGGCCGGTCGCGCATCAGGCGCTCGACCAGGATGGCGGCGTTGGGCCCGATTTTGGCGGCCCGAGTGATCAAGGTGGCCGGCGTCGTGATTGCGTAACGCTGATGCGCCTTCGGCATGTGGGCGTTGACGGTGACATGACCGGAGCGTTGCGAACGACGGACATGGCTGGCGACGCGCTGGTGATCGTGGAAGATCTCGACCACCCGATGGGTGAGCCGGACCTGGACGGTGCTGCCTATCAGCCGATGCGGCACCGAATAAAAGGTCTTTTCGACCTCGACATGGTAGTCGGGATGGACCTGCGCTGATCTCCATTCCGCTTATACGAACGGCGTTGCCGGCAGCGGCCTTAAGGCTGCCCGCTCGATCTCTTGGCGACGCTGGAGCTCGTGCCTTCGATCACGTTCTTTGACGACAGTGGCGACACGAGCAAGACCCGATCCTCACGCTTGAGGGCCACGTCACCCGCAATCTCGGAAGCACGTTCTGGGCCTCGCTTGACGTGCTATACGTCTACGGAGGTGAGACATCGACCAACGGTATCGCCAATGACGACGCACAGGAGTCTCTGGGGCTGGGAGCTACTCTCGGAGTCAACGTGACCCCGTCGTTCTCCATGAAGTTCAGCTATGGGGAGTTCGTGTATTACAATACGGACGACCTGGATGGCCGGAGTTTCAGGGCGGTCTTGAATTTCCTGTTCTGATTGGAAGTTCGTCCAAACGGTGGCGCCGAGGGCAATCTCGAAGAGACGCGGAGCGTGTTTCCAAAATCCAAATAGGACGTTTAACGCGAGCTACACGTTCCGTGTACGTTCTCAAAAGTCGGACAGTTTCACGACTTTCGTGTCGTGAGCCGAACTGTTGAGTCCAGCTTCTCCCGACTGAGCCCACCGGCAACGGTGCTCCCTTTGATCGGCGTCCCGAAATCACGGGAGCTGGTGGTTCCATGGATTGATGATGGCAATGCCGGTGCCTTCGAAGTTAGCGACATTGCGCGTTGCCAACGCCGCGCCGCGGGAACGGGCGATCGCGGCAATCTGTGCGTCGAATTGGCTGATAGGGCGACCGGCCTTGCGCCGCTCCACAGCCAGCGTGGCATAGACGTCTGCAGCCTCGCTGTCGAAGGGCAAAAGGCGTCCGGCAAGATCTTCGCGAAAGATCGGGACGATCGCTTCCTCGAGGTGGCGCCGGCGGCGCCCATCCGGTAGAAGCCGCAGTCCGTAAAGGATCTCGGCTTCGGTGACGGTCGTGGTGAACACCGACGTCGGCGGCTGCTCGGCGAGCCATACCTCGACAGCAGCGGACGGCGACGGCGTTAGCAATTCCGACAGCACGTTCGTGTCGAGGATGATCATGCGGAGAAGTCCGGCGCTTCGCGGATCGCCTCGCGTGGGGGTGTTTCAAGCGCGATGCCGCCGATCGGCGCGATGCGGGCGCGAATGGCGGCGGCGAGATTGCCCGGTTGCCGTCCAGTGGTCGACAGCGCAACGCGCAGGATGTCGCGGGCCTCGTCTTCCATCGAGCGCCCGTGCGCGGCGGCGCGTAGCCTGAGCCGCTGCTTGAGGCTATCGTCGAGATTGCGGATCGTCATGCTGGCCATAGGAGCCTCCGTTCATCATTGATTGCGGTTTAATCATTGATTGCAGTCGTTGCAATACGTGTCTCCGGACCAGCGCCGTTGCAGATGCCCATGCCTCGAGCCAGCTTCCCGCCTTCAGCGACTCGACAACCATCACTATGGGTGGCGGCACCGAAACTCAGTTGGTTGATGATGTTGCGGCTAGCTGTTGATCCGCGTTGCATTGGTCGGCTTTCGGAGTGACGATCGTCCTGGATGGAGGCCCAGGATCCACGGGATCAACCTTGACGCATTGAGTGAAGCAGAGCTGATCGAATTGCACTATGCGGTCGTCGACCGGCTGCAGTTTCTGCATCAGCAGAAGACGACGCATGCCTTGCTTGAACTGGCGATCGGCGAGCGCGTGGTTTTCGAAGACAATAACGGCCGGCCGGAATCGTCATCCGTCGCAACTGCAAAACGGTAACTGTGCACTGCGACAACGACCTGACGATGGGAAGACCGGCAAGCTGGTGCCGTTTTCGAGAAAGACTGACTTTAACTCGCCATCATTACGAGTTGCGACAAAGGTGGAATAGGCTGTCCTGAGCTTCCCAACCCGAGGCGGTCCCCCAGGAAATGATAGAAGGAGATGCCGAGCTGACGGCCATCGCATAGACGCTCAGCCAGTCGTTGGCGAGAAGCGGATTGGGCCGGTTGCTGCGCCATTCCTCATTGGCGGCCATGGATGGCGCGCGCGCCGCTTGACCTTCAGCCCGCCGGGCATGATGCCGTCCACCTTTAGGTCCCGATCGATACAGCCGTTCATCGCATCCCAGATGGCATCCAAGCCGTCGTCCAGCGCTTCGGCGCTCGTGCGGTTAAGCTCGTTGGCCCGCTTCATCTGGGCAATCAAGAGGCCCGCGCGTGCGACATGTCGAGCATCTGCCTGGCGCTGGTAAACGGATATCCTTGCTCGCCCGAATCGCGGCAAGCTCGGTATCGGTGACCGCGAAGCCGCCGCCGATCGAATAGTAGATACGCTTCAGGAGCAGCCTGCCGTCGCGGTCGAGCGCCGAAAAGCTCATTCCGTTGGCATGGCCCGGCAGGGGCTGTTTCTTGTCGAAGATCGGGTCCGTCTTCGGCTGGAACGCATAGTCCGGATGCCCGGGAGGCGTAACGCGGCCGGTCCGTTCGACCTTCTCGATGATTTCGCCCATCCGATCGGGATCGCCGGTGTCCGGGGCTTCGCCCATCAGGCCGAGCACCACCGCCCTGCCTGTGCCGTGGCCGATCCCGGTGAATTCCATCGCCCCGTGGAGCGAGGCCTGTAGGCTAGCGACATGGGTGCCTGCCGGGCACGGCCACTCGTCGGAGAGGATGAGATCGAGAAAACGGTTGGTCGCCAACATCGGCCCCACCGTATGAGAACTTGAGGGGCCGATGCCGATCTTGAAAACGTCGAAGACGGAGAGAAACATTGAATGTTAGTTCGCGCCCATTGCGGCGGTTACAATGATTTCGACCAACACATCTGGCGCACCCATTTCCGCTTGAGCGGTTGCGCGCGTCGGTGCGGCATTGGGCGCGGTCCAGGCATTCCAGACAGCGTTCATGGCTTCGAAATCCCGGTCGAGATCCTTGATCCAGATCTGTGCGGTAAGAAGGCGGCTTTTATCGGTACCTGCTTTCGCAAGAAAGTCCTCGATCTTGGCGAGGGTCTGCTTCGTTTGACCGGTAATGTCCTGGCTGCGGTCATCCGCAGTCATCCCGCCAACAAACACCATCCCATTATATACGACCGCCCGGCTGCGGCGCGGATCCGTATCGATACGGGTGATATCGCTCATGTTGTGTCCTTTCTTTTTGGATATGAGGAGGCTTCAGTCGGCAAAGCTGCCGAGGAGAATAGGTTTGATCGGTGAGCGGATGCGGTAATAGCCGACCCCGGAAGGCTCGACGCCGCGAGCTTCCGCGATGACTTCGGTAACCGTCAGGCCGCAGAGACGTCCCTGGCAGGGCCCCATCCCACATCGCCCGAAGGCTTTCGTCTGGTTCGGTCCACGGCATCCGAGCTCGACATATTTCCTCACCTGCCCGGCCGAGACCTCTTCGCACCGGCAAACGAGCACGTGATCCGGCGGGATGCGGTTTTCGTCCTGCGGCCGGTACAAGGCATCCAGAAAGGGCCTGATATTAGTGAGGCGTCGAAGGTCGGCTTTCAGGCTCGTGATCCGGGGGGTTGATCGCTTGAGCCCGAGTTGTTCGGCGATTGCTAATGCCGCGAGCCGTCCCTGAACCGCGGAGGCGTTTGCCCCCACGATCCCCCGACTATCGCCGGCAACATAAAGCTGCGTATCACCCAGCCGCCCTGTTTCGTCGGTAACGGGCTTCCAGCATAGCTGCTCCTCGTCCCACCTATGGTCCGTACCTGTGGACCAGCTGAGCTGCGTATTCGGAACGACACCCTGATGCAGCAGGACGAGCGATGCGGCGACATGCATCGCCTTACCATTCACGGTGAAGCGCAGTCCTTCCGCATGTGTAGTTCCTTCGATCGCGAGATCCCTTGCGCCCGAGTAGACCGGCACGCCGGTTCGGCGAATGGCCGAGACCAGCTTGAGGCCCTTGGCGAGATCCCGCCATCCCATCAAGGCTCCGACGGTCTGTCGAAGGGCCCTGAAGTAAGCGGATAGCTGCGTCGTTTCCACAATTGCCGCGATTTCGGCCCCGGCGCGAAGATATTGCCATGCGAGGAGATAAAGCAGCGGTCCGCAACCGGCCAGGACGACCGGTTCGCTCGGGAGCGCGCCAGAGCCTTTCAGCATGATCTGGCCTGCACCGGCGCCCATAACGCCGGGCAATGTCCAGCCCTCGATAGGAAATGGTCGTTCCATGGCGCCGCTTGCCAGAAGAACGAACTTTCCGGTTATCTCGCCAGCGCGACCATTCGCAACATAGTCTACGACGCCTTCCGTCGTGACGTTCCAGACCGTGGCGCCGCCGAAATAGCACGCGCCGCTGTTGCGGAAGTCGCTGGCGAGCCACTGGCCGGCGGCATAATCCTGGCCGAGGATCCCCAGCAGCTTTTGCGGAGCGGATTCGACCCGGCGATAGATTTGGCCGCCGATTTCGGTTTGCTCGTCGAGAAGCACGACAGACAGGCCGCAACTGCGCGCTTCACATGCGGCAGCCATTCCGGCCGGTCCGGAACCGATGATGACGAGATCGACTGCGTCCTCACTCATGATGATCTCCAACATTTAAGTCATCCAGTTCGGGAGCCCCGATCTGGCGCTTGATCTGCATGCCGTTGCGCACGGGCATCAAGCAGCTCTGGCGCGCCGGCACGCCGTCGATTTCAACGAGACATTCGAAGCATACCCCCATCATGCAATAGGGTGCGCGGGGTGCTTGGCCGACGACACTGGAGCGAAAGTCGCGTGCCCCGCCGGCGAGTAGCGCTGCAGCAACGCTGATGCCATCGGGAACCACCATCGGCTGGCCTTCGAAGGTAATCGTTACCGTTTCACCCTTCGGCGCGTCCGGGATCGTGAAAAGCGGCCTAGTGATCATTGGAAAAGCTCGCATTGGGGTCGAGGAAACGTGCGCTCTGGAAGTTGTCGAAGTCTGCTGGCGCCTCGGTCAGTCCGCCCATCCATGGCCCGATCACATAGGCATGGGCGGCGGCCAATGTGACGCCGCTGTGACAGATGACGACGTAAGCGCCGGGGCATGTGTCGGAACCCTGGTAGATCGGATAACCATCGGGCGTAAGCGGACGCAGGGCACCCCAGGCCCGCACCAGTCGCGCATTGGCAAGAGCCGGGAATGTATCGACCGCCCGCCGCGCCAGCCATTCGATCTTGTCCGTCGTCGTGCGATCGTCGAAACCAACGTCCTCCGACGTCGAGCCGATCTGAACAGACCCCTCCGCGGTTTGGCGAGCCTTGTTGGTCGGGTATCCAATGAACGGCTTCAGGCGTTCGGTGATCAGAACCTGACCGCGTGTGGTGGTAACGGGAGCATGGAGGCCGACCTGATCGGCAAGCCTTGCGATGCCGAGACCTGCGGCCAGCACCAATCGCTCACTCTTCCAGCTCTGGCCATCGCGTGCCTTGATCGTGAACTGACCGCGATCCCGGTCATGACGAAGTTCGACAACGTCCGCTCCCGTGATGACATCGGCTCCTTTCGCGCGGAGCCCTGCATGCAGGGCGCGCAGCAGCATCAAAGGATTGGCATGACCATCATGGGCGCCGAAGCTGCCGCCAATGACCTTGGGGCCTATGCCGGGAAGGTATTGCTTGAGTTCCGATGGTCCCATCACCTGGAACGGGACATTGCCAACCTCGCGGTCGATCCTGGCGAGCAGATTGGCTCGTTTTTCAACCTCCTGGTCGCTGAACCCCAGCCAAAAGCCACCATTCTGCTGCAGACCGGAATCGACCCCCGTGACACCGAGCAGTTCCTCATGCAGTTCAGGCCACAGCCGAACCGCATCTCTTGTCCAGCGCGCGTAGCGCGGCATCCCGCCGCCTTTGCTCGACAGCCAGACGAGTCCGAAATTTCCCCGCGATGCGCGGAATGCGGTGTCGCCTTGGTCGAGCACCCGAACCTTTACACCCTGTCTTGCTGCGCCATAGGCGATGGCGGCTCCCACGAGCCCGCCTCCCACGACTATCAATTGTTCCTTGCTCATCGAACACCACCCCATGGGGCGCCTTTTCTCGGATTTTGGATACAAGCCTCCCGTTGCTCGCCGGAGGCGAGGCTATTAGCGGAGGGTCGCTGCGCTATTTTTTGCCGATCAGTACCTTGTCGAGCCCGACCACCCGGTCGAGAATGAACATCATCGCCATGGTGCCAACGATCATGACTGTCGAGACAGCGGTGGTCACGGGATCCGTCAGAAGCGCGACGCGGTGGTAGAGGGCGACCGGCAAAGTCGTCGTGCCCGGCGTTGCAATGAACACGGTCATCGTGACCTCGTCGAAGCTCTGGATGAACGCCAGTACCCAGCCACCAACCACACCCGGGAGGATCAGCGGAAAGAGGATGCGGCGGAAGGAGATCCAGCGCGACGCTCCGAGCGAACGCGCCGCAAGTTCTGCATCGCGATCAAGACCGATGATTGCGCCCAGGGTCAGCCGAAGCGAATACGGCACGACGATCAGCGCATGCACAAGAAGCAGCGCCGTGAATGAACCTGTCCAGCCCATCAGCGAAAAGAACCTGAGAAACGCGACGCCCAGGACGACATGCGGGACCATGAGCGGAGACAGGAGCAGCGCGGTCAGAGCGTCACGGCCGATGAAGCGATAGCGGGCGATCGCAATGGCGGCTGGCACAGAGACCGCCGTTGCCAATGTGGCAGAGCCCAGGCCGAGCCACACCGAAAGCCAGAAGGCACTCATCAACTCCGGTGCTTCAAGCATCGCCTGATACCAGCGGAGCGAAGCGCCATCGAAGGGCATCGAGATATAGCCCTTGTCGGAGAAGGAGACGAGGATGATCACCAGCAACGGCGCGACGATGAATGCGGTAAAGAGCGTGTGGAAGACCAGTGCGGTCGGTCCGTTTTGTCCGATGCTTCGATTGCTCATGCAAACACCTGCTTGAATTTGCGCTCGATCATCCTGTTGCTGCCGACGACGACGAGCACGATGCCGATCAGGAGAAGTACGGCGACGGCAGCGCCGAGCGGCCAGTTCAGCGAGCTTAGGAACTCGTCGTAGATGGCTGTGGTCACGACTTTGACTCGACGCCCGCCGATCAGGGCCGGCGTAGCGAAAGCCGAAGCTGACAGGGTGAACACGATGATGGCGCCTGACAGTATTCCCGGCAGAAGCTGCGGAAGGATGATCCGACGGAACGTGGTGAACGGGCCAGCGCCAAGGGAACGCGCTGCGTGGGCGACCTGAGCGTCAAGCTTCTGAAGCGTGCTCCACACCGAAATCACCACGAAGGGCAACATGACGTGGGTGAGAACGATAATCACGCCGGTCATGCTGAACATCAGCTGGACCGGCCTGTCGACCAGCCCGAGTGAAGACAGGGCGTTGTTGATGAAACCTTCACGCGCGAGGAGGATAGACCAACCTAGCGTTCGGACGACCACGGAAATGAGGAGTGGCCCGAGGATCACCACGAAGAAAGCGCCCTGCCAAGCCGGCCGCATGCGGGAGAGAATGATCGTTTCCGGCACCCCGAGCAGGATGCACACGACCGTGACCGCAAGCGACATGAGGGCGGTGCGCAGGAACAGCTCGTAATAGTAACCATCGGAAAAGACCTCGACATAGTTAGACAGCGTGTATTCTTCCAACGGACCGCGCATCGCGTCGAAAGCGTTGAACGACAGGATGGCAGTCAAAGCCAGTGGAACGACAAGCAGCCCAAGAAACATGGCGAGCGCTGGAAACGACAGGACCCATTGTTGACCCTTCGACCGTGTAGTCGTCTCAACCATGAGCATGCTCCGGAGCGACATGCTGGAGGTCGCCCTCGTTCCATGTAATGCCCACCACATCGCCTTCTCGCGGCTGCGTGGTGCCTGCGTTTACGACCGTTACCCGTATTGTGCCGAGATCGCTTTCGATCTCGTAGAACCAGATGCCACCCAGGAAGAGGCGCGTTGCGACCTTCCCTTTGATGGTGCATTGGTCGGTGGGACAAAGCCGCAGTCTTTCCGGACGAACATAAAGCCTGATTTCCTGACCAGCCTGAGCTCCGATGATTTTCGCCGTGATCGAACCCCCGCCTACGCCGACGGAGGCGATCCCCTGGTTTACGGCCGAGATTTTCCCCTCGATCAGGTTTGCCTGGCCGAGGAATTTGAAAGCAAGCTCCGAGGTCGGGTGATCATAGATCTGTTGCGGAGTTCCAAGTTCGGCAATAACGCCGTTGGCCATCACGGCGATCCGGTCACTCATCGTCATTGCCTCGATCTGGTCGTGCGTGACGAGTATCGTCGTGATACCGAGGCGCCGCTGAAGCGCGCGCAGCTCGACATGCATCTCGCCGCGGAGTTTCGCATCGAGATTGGACATCGGTTCGTCAAGGAGCAAAACCCGAGGGCGAATGGCAAGCACTCGGGCAATCGCGACACGCTGGCGCTGTCCACCGGACATCTCGCTCGGATAACGGTTCTCAAGCCCGAACAGGCGTACCATGGAAAGGGCTTCCGCCACCCTTTCGTCGATCTGTGGCGGCTTCATCTTCCGCATCTCGAGCCCGAAGCCGACGTTCTGGGCTACCGTCATATGCGGGAACAGAGCGTAGCTCTGGAAGACAATTCCCATGTCGCGCTTTTCGGGCGCCAAGTGCGTGATGTCTTCTCCGTCGACCAGAACGGTACCGGCCGTCGGAGATACAAAGCCGGCAACCATCTGAAGGGTGGTGGTCTTGCCGCAGCCCGAGGAACCGAGAAGCGAGATGAACTCGCCGCTTTCGACCTCAAGGTCGACCTTCCGGACCGCGCGAACATCACCCGCATAGGTCTTCGACAGTCCGTGTATAGTCAATTTTGTCATATGATAAAGCTCGTACTCAGGGGACGCGGGAGGGGAGGCGCGCGACGCGCGCCTCTTTATTCGACCGTACGAGTCCACTGCTTGGTCCATTCCGCCCGATTCTGGTTGATCGTGTCCCAATCGACATTCACCAATTTGGACAGCTTCTCCGCGCCGTAAGGCACCTCCTCGGCGAGAGCTCCTTCGAGCTTGGCCTTGCTGTTCGTCGGACCGAAGCCCTGAGACGCAAATTTCGCCTGAACCTCCGGAGATGCCAGATATTGCAGAAGAGCCTGCGACTTTTCAGGTAGCCTGTTCCCGGCAACAGAACATGCCGAAGCGACGATCGCCGGTGCGCCCTCGCTTGGATAGACGAACTCAACCGGGAAGCCGGTCTTCTTCAGCGCGACAGCGCGGTTGCTTCCCCAGACTCCGAGGTCGATATCGCCATTCTGAAACATCTGTGCGAGCTGGGCATTCGACGACGACCAGCTCAAGACATTGGGGGCCAGCTTGTCGCGAATGGCGTCGAAGCCGGGTTCGATGTTCTTCTCGCCGCCACCATTCATCCGTGCGAACATCACGAGCGTGTTCAGGCCGAAGGTCCCGGAGATCGGGTTCGATGTCACCCGCTGCGCGAATTTCTCGTCGGTAAGATCGTTCCAGGAGGTGGGCGCCGGCCAACCGTTCTCATCGAACAGCTTCTTGTTATACGTAATGCCCGTGGCGACCAGCCCGACGCCAACCGCTTTTCCACCGAATACTGAAACTTTGGCGACGTCATAGATGTCATTGTAGACCGGCGCTTCGGCGAGTGCATCGCAAAGACCGAACTGCACAGCCTGGTGCATCGGACCGTCGTCGACAAGCGCGACATTTATTTCCTGGTTGCCTTTCTGGGCCTGAAGTTTGGCGATCGTCTCGCTGGAATTGCCGGCGACATACACAATCTTCACGTTGTTCTTGGCCTCGAAACCGGGTGCGATCTCCTTCTCGAACATGGTTTGGAAATCACCCGAATACCCGGCGACATACATCGTATCCTGTGTCATCGCTGGCGAACTCAGAGCAATGGCTCCCAACGATAAAAGCGCGTGCATGTATTTCATCTCGTTCCCTTCTTTTCTCAACGTTCGGCTTTGGAGCGCGGATCTCGAGGCCCGCGATTGTCTACCAATTTCGAGGCTATGAGTGCGTTACTGCTTAAGCAAATAGAAAAGAGAGGGGGCTCTATGCACCAGAGATATAGGGTGGCGCGCTAAGTTGCCCGAAATTGGGCTGGGTGAGCGATTTATGTGCGCATTCCCGGCTGGCAAGCGTCGGTCGGTATGTTATTTATTCATAGTGGAAGCGGCCGGCTGGTTGTCTGGAGGCTCTGAGTAGCCGCCGAGCGTCATTCTATCTTCCAGCAAAACAGCTTTCAGAGCCTTTGCGAAGCTTGTGACCAGCCGGTCATCTGACCGGCCCTTCGGGAAGATGAGGTAGCCGTTGTGTTTCACAGCAGGCAGAAAGGGGCGCGTGATGAGCCCGCTATGGCGATAATCGAGCGCAGCGAGTGGATTGACTAATGCAATGCCGAGCCCTTGGGCCACCAGCGAACATGTGATGGAGCTGTATGATGTCTCAAGATTTACGTGGCGGCTAATGGCCGCTTCCTCGAAAATCGCGTCAATCGCTGAATGCCCGAACTCGTTGCGAGGAAGTGAGATATAAGGTTCGTCCGCGAGGTCGAGGGGACCGATGCAATCCTTCGTTGCCAAGCGATGTCTTGCTGGCATGACGCAAACGGCGTCAACTTCATATAAGTGTTCGTATTCGAGTCCGAACGTCTCGCTTAATTGCGAAACAAGGCCGATATCGCATGTCTGATCGTCGACCCACTGCGCGACAACAGACGAGTGTCCGGTATGGATGGCTATGCTTGCTTCAGGATAGCTCTCCGCAAAACGCTTGATTGTCTTTGGTATTAGACCGAGAGCGAGGATCTGAATCGCGGCAACGGTGAGAGAACCTCCACTGAAACGGCGGATCCGCTTCGCAGCCTCTTCGAGTTGCCGCAGCCCCGAGAAGCTCCGCTGTACATCCTTGAAAAAAAGTTTTCCGTCATTGGTCGGCACCAGCTTGCCAGGCAACCGTTCGAAAAGACGCAGTCCCGTCTCTTTCTCCAGTTGGGAGATCGACCTACTGATGTTGGGTTGCGATGTGTGAAGGATTTCCGCCGCGGCGGTGGTCGAGCCCGAGAGC
>Ga0228711_1007323_pt1 | contig 16040 bp, 5 predicted proteins | sample MedpolnodulmetaG_2_FD_177996 | JGI IMG/M metagenome (GOLD analysis project Ga0228711, IMG submission 177996) | Root nodule microbial communities from Medicago polymorpha collected in Santa Monica, California, United States - brown nodules | ecosystem: Host-associated > Plants > Roots > Nodule...
AAAAAAAACAAACAACTTTTAAAAAAAAAAAAAAAAAAAAAAAAAAAAAAAAACAAAAAATCCCCAAAAAAAAAAAAAAACAACATCCCTACTTGTAAGGGAGGACCACCAATATTAGCATGTGAATAACAATATAGCAAGAAAACGAAAGCCAATAAGAGATGTTTCCAATCATTGAATCGTTTGGGTCCTTGTTTGTACTGTAACAATCGGTGTTTGCAACTTGCAAGCTCAATGTCAACTATCTTCTTTTTAACTAGTTTGGGTCCCTTGCATATCTCACAGCAGGGCAATGAGAAAAAGAAAAGAGATTTGTGTTTAAGAAAATTAAGTAATTTTTTCAAGGAGAAAAAATTCATACTATTGCTAGTCACACATGCTGAAAATGAAGGAATTGTACTTCAACATGACAATCCTTTCATTTGTTGTGTTGGCAGGAGACAAGTACCTAATGAAGTCTCACTCTCAAGTGATGATAACATTTGTCTACGATGAAAATATTTATTTTCAGGTATAGTAATTTATAGTGTAAGTTTGCAGATATGAAGTTTTAGTGAAACAAAGAATATTTCATAGGACTATTATATTAGTCAATATGTTTTTCATAGGACTATTTATTTTTTTAGTGAGGTGAAGTTCTATATGATGATTAAAATAATGTCTAATTGATGTATAAGTGACTAATTTTAAAGTCAGTTTTATAAGACTTAGCATGTGTGACCTTTTAAATCAGTAAAAAATTTATGAATTTAATTTTTAAAAAGAGAATGCTAACCATTGCTCTTGGGGCATTGCTTAAAGTACTAAATAAGTAAGTTTGCATCCAAAAGTGGTGTAATTATTGCTAAAAAAAAGCAAAGAGTTGTATTTCTAAGACAAGGTTTCTATTAATGGAATCTTTAACCATTGCTCTTAGACACCTGTTAACAAGGCCCTTTTTAAAATCGATTGTCCTGTAACTGACCTAAAAGTGGAGTTAAAACACATTTTAGTCCTTCTAAGACACTTTTCAAGTAACATTTTACCATAAAGCTGGTTTTAAAAGTAGATTTTCTGAATCACATTTCATAGAACCAATTCAAAAGTACTTATTTACCATTAAATTAAGACCCTTTTGGCCAAATCACTGAAATTAAGTATATTTTCATTTTAGGTTCCTTAACATTTGTTCGAAGCGCATAAGTAATTAATTAACATTTCCCTTATTAATATTATTAAATTCGTTTGTAATTAATATGCATCTAGTTGGTGTTTCTATCATTTTCGATGAGAATGAGTTTTAGAATCAAATAACTAGAAACATCTTTTAAAATTACCAGTTATATGAACTTTAATTTATGAAGAAAAAGGATTGTATCTACGGTTGATGACATCAAAACAACTCATTTAAAAATAGATAAAGAATCAACATGTTTATGATAAGGGTATCACACCATAGGTGAAATGATATCATCACTTAATCAAAAACATTTCAAAGAAAGCTAGTCAAACTTCTTTACTATTTAATAAGATTTCATCAAAATAGTTCCAATTAAGTGATGAATTGTTTCCACATTGAAGTGTTTAATCTCGTAATTTCAAGATGTAGAGTTTCAATACCCTCAACGACAGTTATAAAATGACTAATCAATGGAATATTTTCTTATAAATTTTTCCTTCCAATTGATTTCATGGAAAAAGTGATGAATCGTTTCTCCTATACTTTGATTATCACCCTCAGATATCAAAATCAAAATGTTTCACATAATTAAAACTAAATAAAACGACTAATTCAACCTATTATTTCCCACTTAAATAAATAGCCATATCCATAATCCTCATGGAGGGCAAACTCGACCTATATATATTGAAAGTAGCTTATGTACATGGATCCTTCCTCATGTTTGCTCCGAAAGGTATCTGTTGGCTTCTTGTGGAGTGTCATTTTTTTTTTTACCACTTTTCTGGCAGGTTAACTTTTTTGGGATTTCACATTTCCTCCCCATGGTTCATCTCAATTCTTTGGTTGTTTGGGTGTGGCACTAGACAATACTCCTAGTTTGAATATGACTAAAATATGGTGTCTTTGTCAACTGAATCTTCAAAGTAAGGTTTGAATCAACGGTAAGATTTCAGTTTATGTTATCTATACTATATATATAAAGAAAATAGCTCATTTCGGCTATTTTTGGCTCTTCTCCTTCTAAAATTACCTTCAACTCTCAATTCAAATAACGTATATAACAAATAAATAAAAGTAAATTCAAATATTAAAACAAAATGTAACCAATTGTGTATGTCTGATTTTTTTCCTTATCGTTTAAAAAAGATAATGGATGAGAATGAATTCAAATATTAAAAAAAATGTAACAACACTATTTTTTGTTACCACACAAAATATATCATGTAACAAACACGATACGGGTATATGTCCAGTGTTTTTTCCTTTTATCCTTAAAAAAAGTGTAACAGACTAGATCAAATGTATGTCACTATAAATATAATCAATAATCAATAAGAAAATGATTGTTATTTTATTTTTATTTTATATACTGACAAACCAAAATATGCCGAGTTGATAAATAATTTTGTTACATGCTTTGACAATAGTTGGTAGAATAATTTCCATTAATATATATATAAATAAAAAAATTGTAATCACAATTATACAAACAAACATAATAAAATATACACATACGTTATCGCAATAGTGTCTGTCTGTCTTTCTGTTAGTTTCCTATAAACTAATCCATAAAATTTTGATTCCGCTCACATTTCATGTATGTTAAATTTTTTATTTTTTAAATGGTTTTTAATTATCATGATAAACAAACACATAAAAATAAGATATTTTGGTATTCAATAATTTAAAAATTAGTTTTTAGAGATTTTATAAAAAAAACATAAGTTGTTTTGTGTTTGTTTACCATAATAAAAATTACATTTTTAAAAAGAGTTTAATGATAGTGGGTTGACAGTCCAACACACGACCAATCAAAACATTTAGAATCACCATATCAATTAATGTTTTAATTTAAGTGGGCAAAATGTGACAATTCAGAATGTTTTGATTGGTTGTGTGTGCAAAGTTGTTTTGGACCGTCAACCCACTATCATTAAACTCTTTTAAGAAAATGTGATTTTTAACTTATTTGGATAAAACTATATATAAAAGTGTTTTTTTATAACAAAAATATCATAAAGAATGCTAGAAATAGGAAATCACAATTATATGAAGGATATGATGAAAATATTTGTTATTTTTTAAAGATATCTCTATCCGAAAATGCATTTATTTATTTTCTCTCTCTTATAAAAAAAAATTCTATTTTCAGAAGATACTCATATCAAGTTTTTATTTCAAGTTGTCGGAATTTTGACAACAATGATAATAATATCTCTGAACCCACATCTTACCTTTATGTACTGCAACTGTTGTTCAATAGATTATAGACAATTAACAAACACTACAACATAATTGAGATTTAGTAACAATTAAAAAATGCAACTAAATCAAGTAAAATGTTACTAATTAAATTTAGTAACACTTGAACAATTGTTAGGTAAAGTCCGTTTTACTAAAGAGTTTTAGTAATATTTTATAGCATTATTAGTAACATTCAAAAAGTGTTACTTGTTTATATTTTTTTTTAACATTTTTTGTATTACTAGTAACACTAATAAAATGCACATGTTATAACTTTTTTAAAAAGTTGTAAAAAGTGTTGCAAAATTGCTTAAACTAAAAAATTATGAATGTAACAAAAAAAATTTACTAATTGAAAGAGATTAGAAAAAGTGGATTAAGAATGAGTTTTTGTACTCAATCCACCACCTTGAATCTATAAATCAGATAACAAGTGTTTTTACATATATAATTAAAGCAAATCACAAAATTACATTTGTATATAGGAAAGAAATCATAGAATAAAAATCATAGCATAACAATGGGTTTAAACTCATATTGGAAAGAAATCATAGCATAAAAATATCCCTAAACCCACATCTTACTTTAATGATTCATATTTATATATCAAGAATGAAAATATCATTAAGAAAATAGAGAATCCCTCGAGAGACAAGTATGTACATAAATATAAGGAGTACCTGAAAGAGTTATTAAAGCTGAAGAAAACTTTTTTTATTAATCCTAAAACTTTTATATATCAATGACTACTTACACATTAATAAAAGGTAAATAGGCAATAAGCTGCGGCCCTAAGTCTTTTTGGACCGCAAAACCAATTATCATAAACACAACATTTATGAACCTAGGATACATGACATTGTTATGCATGTCTCTTTGAACTCTATGTAGAAGGTCAACAACTTCTGATGCTAGGAAGCCAAAAATGTCACCAAACAACAATTCAATGAAAGTATGTAATATGCTCACTTACTCGATATATTTACTAGAGTCCTCACCTTAGAAGTCACTCAACAACCTCTAATGTTAGGAAACCAAAAATGTAACCAAACAACAATTCAATCAAAGTATGTAATATGCTCACTTACTCGATATATTTACTAGAGTCCTCACCTTAGAAGTCACTCGACAATTCACCTATAAGTAAAAAAAAAAAGAAAAAAAAATCCATTGCCCTTGCTAGATGCTTGATAGAAAAATAGGAAACCCACAATATTGCACATAGGATCTTGGTTTTACTTCTATGTCCATGTTTGAACCCTCGATTAGGTGGTTGTGACCAGCCACTGCACCAACTAATGATTTATGTCTATAATTTGAATATAAAGTTCATTGTTTAGGAAATTAATTCGGAGAATTTTTAAATTGATAGAAATTTATGAAATATTTCGTTTAGGCTAAATTTATAGAATTTCAAATGACACTTAAAAATTAAAAATCTAAAATTCCTTGTTTATATAATGCAAGTGTCAAATTGGTTTTTATACATTTTTCCATTTGATTTTCATATTTTCAAAAACATCTATTAGTATAATTTGATTGAATGCATGTATAAAAAAGAAGTTTTAGAGCGTCGGTGTAACAAAGGAAAATTCAAAAAAACATATTTTAAGAACTAACATCCTTTTATTAAAAAAAAGAAAAAAGAAGCAACATATTTCCTCAACAACAAAAAAAATTACATTCCCACTTGTACGGGAGGACCCCCAAAATTAGCATGTGAATAACAATATAGTATGGATCCAAAAGTAAATCTAAGAAAACGAAAGCCAATAAGAGTTGTTTCCACTCATTGAATTGTTTGGGTCCTTGTATGTACTCTAACAAATCGGTGTTTACAACTTGCAAGCTCAATGTCAACAATCTTCTATTTAACTAGTTTGGGTCCTTTGCATAGCTCACAGTAGGGCAATGAGAAAAAGAAAAAGATTTACACATTCGTGTTTAAGAAAATGAAGTAATTTTTTTTAGGAGAAAAAAACAGGAATCGGTTATTTCGTATACATGAATTGTACGTCGATATTTGGTAGGAATGACAAAACAGACCAACCCCGTATCTCACATTGTTTCGTCATTAATCCATTTAAAACGAGGGGGAGCTGGGAGGATCGACTAAAGATGTAGGGTTAAGAATTTCATCTCATCCATTTTAAAATATATTAGTTAAAAACTTCACAAAACTAACATAGAGTGTAAAAAGTAAACAAAATTGTAATAAACAAAAAAAAAAACAACATATGTAACCGATGAGTCCATTGAAAATATAAAAATTATTATTCAAACAACTATGATTTCTCATCTAAAAACCTATAATATATCAACAAGACGACAAAAATTACATGAGTTTACTAGTTGACAAACGAATTGAATCGGAAGGCTAAAATCATGAAACTTAAGTGATTAACTTTAATGACTTTTTTTTACTCCTTAGTTTATGGAGGAGAAAATTGAGAAATAGATTAAAAATTGTAAGTAAAAAAGAAGTGTTATATTTTCTTTTATTTTAATCCATTGGGTCAACCAGCCCTGCATATCAGCGGGTTACGCGAGACCAACCAACTAATAGTGGTGAGCTCAAAATTTCGACTCACCTTGCCAAAAAAGAAATGCTAAACGGATCAACCGTCGAAACTAATATGTTTTTTCATCCCTAATATTATGTTCTTCAAATTGTTTTATTTGAAAAAAAATCACAATATTAATAATTTAGCATGAAATAGGTCAGTTTCATATATCACAACTTTGGAATTTTTAAACATTCATTCAAAACTATTTAATTTCAACTTTATTCATATCACATCATCAACATATGATATTGCATGTATCAGATCATCTCTCACGTTGGATAAACTCTATATGATGACCATGAAATATTTTTCTTTATACACACGGGATTTTTTTTCTTTATATGTAGGGCATTTTTTCAACTGACCAGTAACCGGCTTTAAGGTGATAAGTTTGAATCCCCTCAAGGACGGTTTAAAAGGAACAAATTAATTACTTCTGCCAACTTCATTTTCTCTGTTGTTTAAAAAGGAACAAATTAATAAAACGATGATTAAAAAGGAACAAATTCATGCTATTGCTGGTGACGCATGCTGAAAATGAGGGAATTGTACTTCCACATGACAATCCTTTCATTTGTATTGTTGGCAGGAGACAAGTACCTAATGAAGTTTCATTCTCAAGCGATGATAACATTTATGATTTGTCTACAATGAAAACATTTCTTTTAAGGTTAGTCATTTATAGTGTAAATTTGCAGATATGAAGTTTTAATTAAACAAAGATGAGGTTCTATATGATGATTAAAATAATGTCAAATTGATGTATAAGTGATTGATTATATAGTCAGTTCTAGAAGACTTTTTAAGTTGGTTCTGCAGATGATTCTGATTATCCAGACTTAGCATGTGTGACCTTTTAAATCAGTAAAAAACTTGTCAACTTAAAAAGTAATTTTTAAAATCGATTGTCTTGTTACCGACTAAAAAGTGGAGTTAACACACATTTTTAGTCCTTCCAAGACACTTTTGAAGTAATTTTTTACTATAAAACTTATTTTAAAGTAGATTTTTTTAATCAAATTTCATAGAACCAATTCAAAAGTACTACATTTGTCTTTAAACTTAAGACTTTTTTGAACAAATCACAGAAATTAAGTAAATTATTAATAATATTAAATTTGCTAGTAATTAATATGCTTTTAGTTGGTGTTTCTGCCATTGTCGATGAAAATGAGTTCTAGAATCAAATACCTAGAAACATCGTTTAAAATTACCAGTTATATGAACTTTATGAAGAAAAAGTATTGTATTTACGGTTGATGACATCAAACGTGTTTATTATAAGGGCAATAATCACACCATAGGTGTCAGGAAACATGATATATGTGGATGAAGGAGAGAAAAGCTATGAAACTATTGTATAGATAGTAAAGAGTGATATTACAAATGAGTAAATTGTTCCACTAATGAGGTGGTTACAACTATATATAGTATTATAGGACTAATCCTACTTGTAACTAAACTATATCTCTAATAATAGGAGAAATGATATCATCACTTAATCAAACACATTTCAAAGAAAGCTACTCAAACTTCTTTACTATTCAATAAGATTTCTTCAAAATAGTTCCAATTAAGTGATGAAATGTTTCCACATTGAAGTGTTTAATCTCGTAATTTCAAGATGTTGAGTTTTCAATACCCTCAACGACAGTTATAAAATGACCGATCGATGAAAAGTTTTCAAGATGTTTCCTCATGTTTACTCCGAAAGGTATCTGTTGGCTTCTTCTGGAGTGTCATTTTTGTTTAACCACTTTTTTGGCAGGTTAACTTTTATGGGATTTGTCACATTTACTTCCCATGGTTCATCTCAGTTTTTTGGTTGTTTGGGTGGCACTAGACAATACTCCTATGTTTTTTTTCCGTCTTATTTATTTTTCTGTTCGTTGTGGACCATCTTATAACACTACAAGAAAATATGGTATTGGCTACCATATTCTTACTACCATTTATGTTGGTAGTTAATCTCAATTAAAAATACTACTTTTTATTAATCGGAACTAAGAAAGTTGGTACACTTGATTTTTTTATTAATACAAGATGGTTCACAACGAACAGAAAAATAAATAAGACGGAAAAAATAAACTTAAGAGTATAATGAGCTTAATACATATCTATTTTTTTTTTACGTGCTTTAATACACATGTCTATTAAAAAAATGTATGTGCATATAATGGGTACCCAAAAAGAACATAGAGTGAGAGAGATTGGGAAAATAGTATTACCATCATCCAAATCATATACATCCATACAGGGCCGGTCTATACATGGTGACACAGTCAATTGATACATGATTTTGCTCTAACGCTCTAACTTTAACCGAATATTATGCCGGCGAACAGTGCAATTAATCTATCTCTCAGATTAGTAAATATTTCTAATCGGATGTCGAGTTTTTAAAAAATATAAAACTTAGGTACAATTCATTAGGTGTTTTTGGTATAGTTCTTAACTAAATTCACCATGATTTTCTCAAATCAATAATTTGGACCATTTATTTGTGAGATGCGAATTTTATGGTAAACTTTGGTCTTTGGTCTCTGGTTGGTTTAGTTTCTCAACAGTTATCCAGAGTCTTTTTTTTTTGTTTTGAAGAAGTTAAAGTAGTCCACCTAAATTGGCACCGGGGATAATCGAACCTGAGACCTCGAGGAGGAGCACACTCCTAGGTCCCAAGCCAATACCACCAAGCCAACCCAAGTGGTTAGTGGTTTTGGAAGGTCGCCGAGCATGTTAGGATGACTCTTTATATTATTTGGTTAGTAGTGATGTGAATTATTTAGAAAGAGAGAAATCAGTGTATCTTTCAACATAAGTAGGAGCAGCTGCAATCGTTAAGGGAAAAGGTGAAACTTCTCTTTTTAGTGGTTGAAGTCGAAATATGTCATGTTTGATTTTGATTACCAATTTTGAAGGCTTCACCACATCAGTTATCTCTTAGTTTCAGTTTCTTTTTTGGAGATGTTATTATAATGTATTTGTGTATCTCTCTTTAAGTTCTCTCTCACACCTTTTGAAAGGGACTTATTGTTTGTTGGTAATATAATTCATTTTGGCCTTTAAAAAAAATGATAATGATGTACTTTAAAAAAAAGAGTATAATGATGTAACAGTCCAAGTAAAATAAAGAAAAAAGGGACAGCTTCTACTTAGCCACATATCAATTAGTCTTTATGCACCTCAAAGTAATATCAATTAGTTTCATATTTTTGTAAAATTTGATAGATATGATATTTATAAATTAAACAAAGTTTAACAACGAGTTTTGAAGAATATGTATTCGTTAAAAACTTATTAAGCTGCTCCATCTATATTAATACACCCTATATATGCCCATATTTGATATGATATGTCTCACCTTTTTTTTTTTTTTTTTGAAAATGATATGTCTCACTTGATCGACACCAAAAAACAATATCACTGCACACTAAGCCACCACGTCCTCCAAATTACTCTACAATGTGGTTATGATAGATCAACCATTTATGTAGGTCTTTCTTGAGGGGTCCTTGACAATTACAAGATTCATTCCCACGTTTTTCTTTCCTTTTTTTTTCCTCCATAACCATTCCTTCCATAAAACTCTTTCTACTCCCATCCTTTTCCATTCATCTCATCTCACATTACTACTACTTCCCTCCCTCACATAACACTAACTACACCCATCAGATATATTAAAATACCAAATCTCAACCGTTACATAAATATTCTGTTTATTAACAACAACAAAATAAAAACACAATGAATGATAGTGATACTAATACCTCACTACTACAATCATTGGCTTGTTCAAGTGAAGAAAAAAAGAGAGGAAAAAAGCAAGATAATGGCAACAACAACAATAACAAAAAGAGTGATAACCCTAATCATCCACTTTATAGAGGAGTTAGAATGCGAACTTGGGGAAAATGGGTATCCGAAATCCGCGAACCACGAAAGAAAAGTCGAATCTGGCTAGGAACGTATTCTACACCTGAAATGGCGGCTCGTGCACACGACGTGGCTGCACTTGCCTTGAGAGGCTCATCGGCAATCCTTAACTTCCCTGAACTTTCAGCTTCACTTCCTCGACCAGCTTCTAACTCTCCAAGAGATATTCAAGCCGCAGCCGCCAAAGCCGCTTCTATGGTTGCTCATCCTCCTTCTCTGACGCCATCATCTTCGTTGTCTTCTTCTTCAACTCCGTATGATCTTGGTGAGATTGTTGAACTACCACAACTGGAAACATATTTTGAGTCACCCGACCCGAACAACGAATTTGTGTTTTTGGACCCGGTTGATTATTCTCACTCATGGTATCATAGCATCTATAGTGATGAAGAAGATAATGATTATGGTAGTGAATGCAACTTCAACATGGTATCAATGCATGACCCAGAAAATACGTTTCTTAACGTTACTTGCCCTTTTTAGTTTGGAAAATGTCTAGTGTACACTTCTTTTGGTGTATACACCTCAATAGAGAATAAAATAAAAAAGAATGAGGTGATATATGTGATAGACGATGATGTGATATGAAAATAGATAAAAATAAACCAGGTTGTATATGAATGTCTAAGAATAAAGTGTGTCTTATGAATTTTTATCAAATAAGTTAATTTTGATGTATCTCACCGACACATCAAATGATTTTAAATTAACATTAAATTTTATAGACATGATCAATGTGATAATAGTATTCAATTAAACGATGAATTTTGTAATATGGACATGCTATAAAGAATTACCAAAGGTTGTTGCCATTTTCAGAACAAAATACATAGATTTGAGTTTATGTTTATCTTAACATAAAAAGTGTGCTTAGGGTCCAACCGTATGAAACTCCATTTCTATCTTCTGTACTACCTATCTCATATGAACTTAAGACGAAATTTTGGAAATCATTGTTGTTCACACTTTTCTCGGTGGTTACCGATATAAAAAGATGTCAACTAATCAACGCAGTTTTTGTTTCTGTATTGACACAATTTGGATTAAATAATCCGAAATGTCTCAATTTATACACTATAAATCTATAACTCATCTTTGAAATGGTCTAATGGAGGTTTGGCACATTTCGGATTATATTTTCCGAACTATAGTTAAGGTTATCGGATTGTATTTTCCATTTTGTAGTTGGATCTCTTCTTTCATAAAATGGACTCATATAATGTATAAACGAGAAAGAGGGTTTTGTTTTGTTTAGACATGCCTGCAAACCAAATGTATGAATCCAGTGCCATGTCCAATTCAAGAGAAGATAAGTACATAGTACCACTGATTGATCGAAGAGTTCTTTGATGCAGTTCATGTTTATCGTGTAGAAGAATATATGGCTGAGAACAAACAGAAAGCTTGCTAAAAACAACAAGAATTTGGATGTTCATTAGTATACACACAGTTTTGCAATTGGTAAACCTCAATAATAGTACGAAAATTTCTTGCTAAGATCAATATGGAACATGTGTTTTCTTGAAAATCGTAGAAGAAGACAAAGAATCAAATAGCACAATATATTTGATTTAAATGTCATTTTTGTTCTTTCTATAAGCACTCCTATCCCAAATATTTTGAGTGTCCCGAACTTCTGAATTTACTGTATTTTTTGTGTTAAACATCCGATTCTTAGAGATAAGGAGTCCCTAGTAATCTATAGTTCGGTTGAGAGGTAAGTATTACTGACCAAGAATTGCTTCCATCATGGATTGAATTCGGGTTCTCCTGAACTATTTGTCGTAGTAGAAACTCATTAACCACTTAAATTCAATCACATAATTTTCTGAATTTACTATCTTGACAGATTATTTAAGCTGCTACTGTTTAAGATTCATAACAACAGGGAGATATATTCTTAGATGGCAAAGGGAGTTATGTTACGTCTTTATTCTAACTACTGTATACTAATACTAATGTGTGTGGTTGTAAATTTTGTGTACTCTTGTACTCAGATCTTGCAATCAATTGTAAGAGAACAAAAAGCATAATTTAATCATGGGTGTACCAATCATTATCAAAATTACATGACACATCAAGAAAAAAAAATCATGGGTGAATCAAAATGTCCTATAATCCATATATACACACAACTGTGTTATTTAGACATAGATTTCTATTTTTCTTTCTAATGCCAAAATGAAATATATTAACAATAAAAGAGCGATCCAAACCTTTTACAACAAGACCAGCAAGAGCAGTAGGGGTACCCGGAAATACGAGTAAATGTGGATGTCGGATTTACATCGAATTTTGGTGTCAAAAACAGATTTCTCATCCATGCATGTGAAAAACATGTACGAAGCAAAATTGTATTCCTAAAGTTCATGAAATGTGAAGTATAACCAGCAAACATGTGCTCTTAATTTTTATTACTGTGAGCAGGCCCGTTCCTTTGGAGGAGCAAACAGCTCAATGGAGTTGGGCTTCCCTAAGGTATGAGTCTTAAAAAAAAAATTAACAATAAAAGAGCGATTCAAACCTTTTACAACAAGACCAGCAAGAGCAGTAAGGGTACCCGGAAATACGAGTAAGTGTGGATGTCGGATTTACGTCGGATTTTGGTGTCAAAAACAGATTTCTCATCCATGCATGTGAAAAACATGTACGAAGCAAAATTGTATTCCTAAAGTTCATGAAATGTGAAGTATAACCAGCAAACATGTGCTCTTAATTTTTATTACTGTGAGCAGGCCCGTTCCTTTGGAGGAGCAAACAGTTCAATGGAGCTGGGCTTCCCTAAGGTATGAGTCTTAAAAAAAAAAATTATAGTCTAGTACTGCTACCTCCATTAAAAAAAAAATTATTCTCATTTCTCTCATACGTGCGTTTTAGACTTTCTTTCTTCTCGTTTTAGTGACTGGAAGGTTGAAAAAGGTATTCTGAACTTGTATTTTTATATTATTTAGGCTTAATTAATGATGTGGTCTCTTAAGTTATTTGTTGGTTACATTTTAGTCCCATAAGTTATTAACGTTACAATTTGGTCTCTTTAAGTCATCTTCCGTTAACCAAATAAATCTCCACCGTCAAAACCGTTAAGCCAATGTCTAAGGTGGATACACATTGCAAGTTGTCACGTCACCGTTTACATGTGCCTATTTAACGTTTTGGCAAAAGACTGACGGTGAGGATTTATTTGGCTAACAAATACTAACTTAAGGAATCAAATTATAACGTTAATAACTTATGACACCAAAATGCAACCAACAAATAACTCAAGGAACCAAATCATCAATTAAGCCTATTATTTATTAGAATATGAATATTTTTTGTGTTAGTTACTTAATTTGAGAATTTTCTAAAATATTGTCAACATATTATCATATATGGGGGTATAAGTGGGTTACTTAAAACCAATAAACTTTTAGATATGAGTGTTGGTACGAATTTTTGAAACAACGGTTTACATTCATTCAAGATCCAGAGCATGGAAAACAAGATAAATGTTTCCAAAAACAAGCTTTATTTTTTGACAGCAAATTACAAGAAAGGTTAATTTATGCTCTAGATTTCACTTCAATATGAACGAAAAAAAATAGAGGGAATCAACTTGGTTTTTCCTCTCCAAAAAAAAAACTTGGTTTTCGTTTTTGTTTAAAATGTGGAAACACCTTACTCGACCATCCAATCCAAGGTTGTCAAAATCGAGATTTTGTTTTGGATTGAAAGAGAATAGCCAAATCGAAAATCCTAAAATTGCAATCAAAGTTCATGGATTTTACTTAACTACTTTTGTAGAATCGATATAGGATAACAAAATTGAAAATTGTAAAATCACAATCAAAATCAATGGATTCTATCCAAAAAAATGCTAAGTATATGTTATAAATTGAATATAGTCATAAATGACTTAAAAGTTTCAATGACTCAAAACCTAGATGCCAAATATTCTTTAACAATCATAACAATGTTAAACAACCTAGACAAAATACTTAAAGCAAAACCTAGATGCGCGACAAAATATTTGATCATAAATGATAAGTGACTCTTACAAAAAGAAGAAGACGAAGACGTTTTGAAACTGAGCTTGACAGAGATGGCAAAATGAAAATTGAGTTTGACAATGATGATTGAAGACAAAATGGAAGGAATGAATCTTGTTAGATTTGGTCCATTTTGAATGGGATCCTAGGTGAAGTGGCACTATAGTGGTGAAAGATTGCAAAACAAAAAACGGTGTTTGGGTTAATTTATAGAATCGAGTTAATGTACAAACTAGGTCAATGGACGAAACAAGTCAAAATTGACCGTATAAAAAAATTCACAGAATCCTTCAGTGTAAAAACATGTGATTTTGCAAAGATTTTACGATTTTATGCGATTTCGATGTGATGTTACTAAGATTTTTCCTTTTTTTTTTATTTGCAATGGATTTAGATTGTTAAAAGTGAGTAAAGTCACAAAAATCCTTTTGGCAACAATGTTTTATTGGATTGGATTTCAGGTTTAGTATAGATTCCAATCCATGTTTTAGCTATCCTAGATTCCAATCCTTGTTTTATTGGGTTGGATTTGAGGTCTTTGTAAATTAAAAAAAAATCAACGAAAATCAAATTGAATTGAAAAAAAAAAAATCCACAACTGTTCTTAAAATCGACTAATCTGATGGATCCGATCTCACCGTCAATTTACAAGGTTTCATGTAAAATAAGAGCAACTAGTCCACCAAAATTAAATTTGTACTGATTTGGATTTTTACACTTCAAATAAAATCATGTATACGACAAAATTAGAGAATGAACAGAGACGACAAACTTGTTATCCCTTTTCTATGGTGTTTTCCACATTCAAAATTATAGTGTATATGATGATATGACATGATATTTATTTTTGTTACTGTTACCTATTTTTTTAGCAAGTTACTGTTATCTTATTTGTATGTACATGTGGAGGAAAATTATTTGTTTCATTTGAGATTTGTACTATTTTTATTTGATTGATGATAGAACAGGTGTTCATTTAAGAATTGTATGATGATCTGAGATTTGTACTCTTTTTATTTGATAGAAGGGGTTTAGATTTAAGGCATGGGAATGTGAATGATTGGATATGAAATTAATGAAAATTATGAAACAGCTATGGTCACTTGATGGGTCTTAATTTCTTCATCCTCATGTGGACTACCTTATGCCACCGCCAATTTATATATATGTAATTCCATCGGTTGTGGGATATTATTGAATCTTTGCTATATTATACTCTACATGTGGATGAAAGTGATGATCTCCTTCCATGAGATTAGTGATAAGAAGATCATAGGAAGTACATATTAACTTCAAGTTTTCTCCTATATGCAATGACTGAGTTTGCCTAAAATGTTAGGGGGGTGCAAGTATAGGTTTAACTATTATACTTGAAATCTACAAGTCATATATAATTTTATTAAAAATTCAAAGGTAAATCAATACAAATAAAAAATAATCTATTAAAACAAAAACAAAATATATAAAAGGATAAAAGGAGATTAGTATATTAAAAAAAGAGTAAACTATCAAATTTGTTATAGACTTTATAGGACGCTTTCAAAAGGTCTTTTAAGATTGTGAATATTTCAAGAAGGAACTTGTAAGACACTACTCATATGACAGGGTTTCATGACATCTTTAACAACTTATTTTTACATTTGTAATATTGATTAGTTGGTCATAATTATGTTTAACAACTTAATATCAAATAGGTCTCTAAATTTAATCATTTAGTATCAATTTAATCTCTAACATATACTCAATAAAAATAAATACGGGTATCATGGCATCATTAGACACTTATGATGCTCCACACCGCTTATATGAACGAATTGTGGAACCTATAGTGTATTTATAGAAAGTAATCTCGATCTTCCTACTCTATTTGATCAAAATTAATCTTTTAATCTGAATTAAATAAACGATGTACTAAACGGGAAGTCAAAAACGCACCGCACAAAGACGCGAAAAACAATCTAGAGAGGTGATTTCGGATCAAAATTGATCATAAATCAACATCTTTGATAGATCAAAAAGAAAAGTTTTAACGGTTAGGGTTTGAGAAAGGGAAAAGAAAGAGTTGTAAAAATATGTTGCGTCTAAAGGCACTAATTAACATTTTCC
>Ga0228711_1007325_pt1 | contig 16038 bp, 10 predicted proteins | sample MedpolnodulmetaG_2_FD_177996 | JGI IMG/M metagenome (GOLD analysis project Ga0228711, IMG submission 177996) | Root nodule microbial communities from Medicago polymorpha collected in Santa Monica, California, United States - brown nodules | ecosystem: Host-associated > Plants > Roots > Nodule...
CATCGCATGCTTGTTGAGTGGACAGGGTAAAGATTTTGTAAGAGATCTATTGGAAGCTTCTGAGTTCTTTGCAATAAGTGGGATAGACGTCCTTCTAGATAAAGCTCTCATTCAACTAGATTCAATTTTGCATGTCAAAAGGGAAGTCTGTACTATAGAAATGCATGATTTGTTACAAGAAATGGGACGGGAGATTGTTAATCAAGAATCTGAAGACCCTGGAAAACGAAGTCGACTGTGGAAAGCTGAAGAGATATATGATGTATTGAAAAATAACAAGGTTAGTAGAGGATGCAATCACTTCTACATGAAAATAACACATGTATGTGATTATGAAATGTAACAAGGAAAGTATATGTGACAACCATTTCTAATTATTAATTTAATTTTTATCAGGGAACTGAAGCTGTCGAAGGGATAACATTCCATAGTACAGATGTTGGGGATCTTTACTTGAAGTCTAATTCCTTTAGAAGGATGACATATTTAAGATATCTTAAAATCTATAATATATCTAGAGGATGCACATGCAATGTGTACTTTCCCGATGGTCTTGAGTGGATTTCAGATAAATTGAGGTACCTTCGATGGGATGGATACTGTCTTGAGTCTTTGCCATCAAACTTTTGTGCTGAAATGCTTGTAGAGCTTCACTTGAGTCATAGCAAGCTTAAAAAGCTTTGGGATGGAGTTCATGTACTAATGTGTTTGGATATCCTTTTTAATTTGTTGAAGTCTTAAAAAGTCTTTATTTATGCTTAATTAAGTTTAGTTTCTCTTTTAATCAACACTCACACATGATTATTAATTTAATGGTTTCTAAGCAATGTCGTTTTTATTTCTTGCTACAGAATCTTGTGAATCTAAACATACTTTGGCTTGAATCCTCCAAAGATCTGATTGAGATCCCAGACTTATCTAAGGCTACAAATCTTTATAGAGTATATCTTTTTCAATGTGAAAGCCTGGGTCAGCTCCATCCTTCCATCTTTTCTCTCCCTGATCTTAGATATCTAGATTTACGAGGTTGCAAAAAGATTGAAAGCCTTAAAACCAATATTCATTCAAAATCTCTTCGTGAACTCTTACTCGATGGTTGTTCATCTCTCACAGAATTTTCGGTGACATCGGATGCAATGACAGAGTTGGCCTTAGGTGGCAGTGCTATACGTGAATTGTCTTCATCGATTTGGCGTAATAGAAAACTTACTTCGCTTGGCCTATCCGAGTGTAACAAGCTTTACATTGTTGGGAATAAGTTAACAAATGATCATGGACTTGGGTCTGTTACCGAGCTAGACCTTTCAGGGTGCACAGAAATCAATGCATTAAGTCTGTGGTCCATCCTTGATGGTATACAGTCTTTAAAACGGCTAAAATTGAATGAGTGTGTTAACTTAGGACAACTCCCAGAGAACATCCGAAACCATTCAATGCTAGAATGGCTTGAATTCGATGATTGCAGGAAACTTGTATCTCTGACAGAGCTTCCGCCATCCTTGTTATATTTAAAAGCCGTTAATTGCACTTATCTGGACACAGACTCCATAAAATGGTCAATGCTTATGAACAGGGCACACAAGTTGTGGGAAGTCCCTTTTACTGAAGATGAAGGTGTTACCGATGCTTTCTCTTTCCTGCCAGGAGCACAAGTGCCACTTTATTTTGATTTTCGTACAATCAGGGCTTCAATTACTATTCTTCCTATTCCAAAATCTGACTTGCTTGGTTTCGTATTTTGCATCCTTTTTTCTGAGGGCTTCACTGTTAACCACCATGCCCTTCATTGTATTATCTTTGAATGCGGAAAAGAAGTCGACAGACTTCGCATTAGTCTCGATTATCTCAGGACATTAATTTCAGATCATGTATTGATACGCTGGCATGGTTACAACAGACAAGAAAATGGAAGTTATGATACTTGCAACTTATCATTTCAATTCATACTTCAAGGTCCCAATGAAGAATTGGAGTGGTCAACGGAGGGGATAAAGGGGTGTGGGGTCGGACCGGTATATGAGAATGACAGTAGCATTAGTAAGAAAATTGGTAAATTAAAATCCATTGCTCAAGACTCTGATGTGTCTAGAGAAATTGGAGGTGATGGCCGAAGCTCTAACAATGAAAATGAAGATGACAAGGAACAACCTTCTGATAGTAAACCACCTATTAAACATGTCTATGTTAGACGCAGGTCCAAAGTAGTTAGACCCCATTTGGTTGGGAGAGACTAGGCTCTCTAATATTATTTTAGTATCTGTTAATTACTTTGATTGCAGCATATGTAATTTCCCCATGTTTCTCTAAATATCTACTGAAAGTTTCCAGTTTCATTTTATCTATTACTCTCCCAAATATCAAAGAACCGTCACATTCTTGTTCAATCGGTATGAAACTTTTAACCCACTCTCTAATCATACATTCCATTGTTTTTTGTTCTGCCTTTTTTATGTTTATTATAGGGTAATCTAAAACTGAAAAATTGAGAAAAAAGTTCACGATTTTGTGAATTAGTTGTTATTTTAGTCAGCATGTTGTTATCCTCTTAGTAGCATTTTGAGCTTTAGCTATCATATACAAGCTTCAGCAAATGACCTAACCAACCCAATAGAACAGAATAACATTACAACTAACAAATGCAATTATGCAAGAAGTTCTACATATAACAAGGATACTAACTTCATATAATTTTATCATGTAATCTTCTTGTTAAATTAGTCCATCTATGTTGCGCAGCTTCGAGTAATCTCATCTATTTTGCAACTTATTAACTATCATTCTGTTTGTGACTCACTTTTGTTAAAAAAAAAACTCAGCAATTGATGCAATATTTCTTGTGAGAGATATTAGATTCTTTATGCAAGTTTACAAATTTGGAAGAATGAATAGGTTCAATAAAATGAAGTATAAGCCTTAACATTTTAAATGCATGACCAACGCAATTGTTGGTGTAACTCTCACAAATACATGACCACCCTCTTGAAACTCAATGTCTTTCTTTATCGTGGTAACTACATTGCCTACTTTGGGAAACTCTATCTCTTTATGAATTGATTATCGACTTCTTATTAGTAGTTGACTGAACTATCTACAATACTAGCATAAGGTTCTCACATGTCATATAAGACTTCAAAAGGTGTAATTTCAATGTTAGAGTGGAAACTATTGTGGTAGGTGAAATCTTTGAGCGTAGAAAACCATGAGTATTGCAAGTTTTGTATATAAGACGGTTTGGCTCGGGGTTAATACTCGGGGTCAACTTACGAAGAAGAAACTTTTGCTTGCATTGCACTTAAGAATTCGTCTGTTGCAAGAAGCTTCATGAATTATAAATTGTTGTCTCTAAAACACAAAATGTTACTTGGAGAGTAATAATTAATCTTTTGACTATTTCTGTCAATTCCATATTTCCAGAAATTAATATGAAGACCAATTTATATTTAATCCTGTTCAGAATACATATAACAGAAGATGACAGCAAATGGAAGTTTCTTAATGCCAATTTAGAGTGAAATTGTTCATTTAATTATCTTCGCCAGATAAGAAAAATAAAGATATTTTCAAAGCCAGTAGGTACTCAACCGAATTTTTTCACTAAATTCAAATTTGAATATTTATAATGAATTTTCAATTTTCTGCACTACCTGCCGTAGTACAATAGCATTTGGCTAGATTCATTATTAATTTACATCGTTAGGTTATTTGTGTCCTATCTCCCCTTATTCTATTTTTTCAAATTATTATCGGTGTTTGTTTGAAACCCATTTGGGGTTGGCCTAGTGGTTGGCTTGGGATCTTGGAGTTTGCTCCTCCAAAGGTCTCAGGTTCGATTCCCTCTGGTGCCAATTTCGGTGGGCTAAGTCCATACAGAGCTTGCTCTGGCTTTAAACGGAGCCCCCGCAAGTGGGCGGTGGGATTGGTCCCCTCGGATTAGTCGGTCCTTGGATTGGATACCGAGTTTTCAAAGAAAAAAAATAAAATTATCGGTGTTTGTTTGTTGGAACCATAGTTGGAATTGGGGGGAAATTCAAAAGTAAACCTTAAGTCGTAAGACTTTGAACTAGAGTGTGTTAATTGAAAATGTAGAAGTCCCACATCAAAAAATTAGCATCAACTAGTAGTGTTTATATCATAGAAGTAGAATAACAATGGTAACATTGTATTAGGAATGGATATAACATCATAACAGAACAATCTTATTTGGTTCTTGATTCATTGTTTTTTATTTTATTTTTAAAAAGAGAATATTAGATGAAAACGATACTGCTTTGAATATGTTTAATGACACGCTCAGGAGAGTCAGCAAAATGTCACGTCTGGATTGACCAATCAAAACAATAGAGATACCATTACTTCCTTACAACTAGCGAGCCTAAAAAAGGCACAAAGCTAGGGAAGTGAAAGGGCGTGAAATCTGTACCAAATACAACATGCTCTAGCGGCCCAAACAAAGGCAACAACCTTCTCCACCACGAACCACCAGGCCCGTGAAGTAGAGAGGCTGAAAGTCATAGAAGGGCCCCCAAGGTCGTGATCACCAAAAAAATCGATCATGATCACACAAAGCTAGGGAGAGTGAAAGCGCGTGAAATCTGCACCAAATACAACATGCTCTAGCGGCCCAGACAAAGGCAACAACCTTCTTCAGCACGAACCACCAGGCCCGTGAAGTAGAGAGGCTGAAACTCATAGGAGGGCCGCCAAGGTCGTGATCACCAAAAAAATTGATCATGATCACACAAAGCTAGGGAGAGTGAAAGCGCGTGAAATCTGCACCAAATACAACATGCTCTAGCGGCCCAGACAAAGGCAACAACCTTCTTCACCACGAACCACCAGGCCCGTGAAGTAGAGAGGCTATAAGCCATAGGAGGGCCGCCAAGGTCGTGATCACAAAAAAACATCGATCATGATCACACAAAGCTAGGGAGAGTAAAAGCGCGTGAAATCTGCACCAAATACAACATGCTCTAGTGGCCCAAACAAAGGCAACAACCTTCTCCACCATGAACCACCAGACCCGTGAAGTAGAGAGGCTGAAAGTCATAGGAGAGCTGCCATGGTCGTGATCACCAAAAAACATTGATCATGATCACACTAAGTGGTCCCCCTCTTTCGCAGGCCACACTCTGGAAAGCTTCAAACAAGCTATAACATGCCTCCATCAACTTATAGTTTTGGAGGCAACTGTTTGGGACTTAGCCAAGGTCCAATCCGGGTTAGGACCCAAGTTCAACTTGATCCAACACGTGGCGAGCCCATAACATGGAGGAAACCTAGATCCCATTAGATCGCGTTACAGGCCATTAATCTAGACTGTACAGTCCATAGCCAATGTTGTGACTATCCAGAGGTCGTTACAAGTGTACCTTAAGGAGAATTGTCCATGTGAAGGTCTAACAGCCAAAAAACCGGACTTATTGTAGTTGCTACCATAATCCTCTAGGTTTGGTTTTGATGATGTTTAGTTTGAATCATGTAGTTTTTGTTACATTATCTTAGCTTAGTTTATAAAACACCCTATAGTCTAAATCTCTCATACCTAGTGTGTCTCTCCCTACTTTGAGTAAAATGTATGTTGGGTTAAGTTTTGCAAATTATTTTCACACAAAAACTTGATTTGTGAAACATTTTACATTGTTCGTAACTTCATTTTTTAAGCTTTGATTCAAATCAAATTTGTCCTTCTTAATTTTGATTTCATCATGTTTCTCAGGTTTATTCTCCCCGTGTTTCAAACTTCTGATTCAAATCATAATTGTTTAAAAAGAAAAATGATTTGAATCATTTCTACCTTGATTTGAATCAAAATACTTATAATTCGTCTCAATCTTCATTTGGAAACCCTTGATTTGAACCAGTGTTTTTGCTATTGAATCAATCTTCATTGCATCTTAGATTTCGAATTTGCACTATTTAATTCAAATCACACAATCTCTCATTCGAATCATTCACTATTTTTCACTTATATATACTTGCCTCCACTCACATCACAAACTATTAAATCAAATTACAAAATCACTATAAAGTCTTTTCTCTCTCTTTTTCTACAAACTCTTCACATTAAACACTTTTTCAAAGAACACTTGTAGGATGTTCTGGATCGAAAGAAAGTTGAAACCTTTATAAGACCACAATGACCTTAAAATAGGATATGAGATCTCACTAGTCACCAACACTCATCAAAGCCATTGAGGAGTCACATGCATCTATTGTCATCTTCTCAGAAAACTACGGTTTCTTAAAATGGGGCTTGAATTAGCTCAAAAAGATTATAGAATGCAAGCAATGTATCAAACAGATTGTGATACCAGTTTTTTACAACATTGAGCCATCACATGTGAGGAAGCTAACCGGGAGCTACAAGCAAGACTTTGAAAAACATAAGTCTTTCATCTCCATATTCGTAATTGGAAATGAAAATAAATATTAGAAAACGAACACTAAATATATATATTTTTTAAATAAACAGGCTCAATTATTTTGAGAAATGAACTATCGAAGTCATCATATGCTTGTACCCTGCCCTGCATACCCTATTCACACAATTTTTAAAATCTGTACTATCCATCAAACAGTTGATTCTTTTTTAACTAAATACTAATAATAATACTGTACATACATCTTATCGTTTGTCGTAAAATCAACGAAATTTGTTTGGGTACCATAAAACCGTTTTTTTTTTTGTTTTTGTGTTTTCTTAGGGTGTGTTTGGATTGAGGGTTTAGGAGGGGAGGGCTCGCTTTTATGTTTTTAAATTATGAACAATGCCCCCTCAAAAAAAAAATAAAATTACGAACAATGTAAAATGTTTTTTTAAAAATAAATTAACTGTTTTTGAAATATTATATGATCATTTATCACGTTGTTAATTCAATTTTCTAAAATTAATTTTATAACGTCTGTAATTTGAAAGCGCCTTAAAACCGACTTTCATCCAAAATCTCTCCGAAAAGCTTTTACTCGATGGTTGTTCCTCTCTCATGGAATTTTAGGTGACATCAGAGGAAATGACACGGTTGTCCTTACGTGGTACTGCTATACATGAATTGTCTTCATCGATTTGGCGTAATAGAAAACTTACTTATCTTGTCCTAACTGAGTGCAACAAGCTTAACATTGTTGGGAATAAGTTATCAAATGATCATGGACTGGGGTCTGTTAAAGAGCAAGACCTTTCAGGGTGCACAGAAATTGATGCATTAAGTCTGTGGTCCATCTTTGATGGTATACAGTCTTTATATCGGCTAAAATTGAAAGAGTGTTGCAACTTGGAAAGTCTCCCTGAGAACATACAAAACCATTCAATGCTAACATGGCTTGATTTAGATGATTGCAGGAAACTTGTGTCTCTAACAGAGCTTCCTCCATCCCTTCTATATTTGAAAGCCGTTAATTGCACTTATCTGGACACAGACTCCACACAACAATCATTGCTTGAGAACATGGTACAAACCTTCTCTAAAGAACCTCCTGATGAAGATGATGGTGATTTCTCTTTCTTGCCAAGTGCGCAATTGGCAAGTTCCATGCAAGTTTGATTTTCAGACAATAGAGTCATCAATAACTATTAATCCTATTCCAAAATATGGCTTGTGTGGGTTGATATTTTGCATAATTCTTTCGGAGGGCTTCCATGTTTACGACCATTCCTTTCAGTGTATCATCTTTGAACATGGCAAAGAAGTCGACAGACATCGTATTCGTCATAATTATCCTGGGACATTAATTTCAGATCATGTATTGATATGTTGGCATTGTTATAACATACAAGAGAGCGGAAGTAGTAATTACAACTTATCATTTAAATTCATACTTCAAGGTCCCAACGAACAATTACGATGGTCAACTGAGGGGATAAAGGGCTGTGGGGTCTTACCTGTATATAACTTAGAACGAGGGTTGGATCCGGATGGTAGGGAAATTGGTAAATTAAAATTTAGTGCTCAATATAATGAAAGTGAAGATGGTCAGGAACTGCATTATTATGATTATGATTCGCTGTGGGAATATTATATTGATGAGTTACAACCTACATCAATTGGAGGTGAAGTCATAAGCTCTAACAATGAAAATGAAGATGACCAGAACATCCTTGCTGATCAATCGGTATGAAATTGGTATTCATTTTCCTTAGCGGTGTCATTATTATTGATCATTGAAGGTTGCAATGCCGTTTTCTTCAATCATCTTCTGCTTCGTCACTAAATGAATTGCAGTTCTTTCTCTTTCTCGTATTGCAGTAGCTACTCGAGTTTCATGATTTTGAGTCACAAGAAAGAAAGATTAGAAGAATAATAATGGCTCTGTTAATGGTCTTTCCTTTTTAAATGATACAGATCAAAGATCTTTGGTTTTCCCACAAAATAATAAAGTTTGTAATCTCTCTAATGTTGCTTCTTTTGTCCCTTTAGAGAAAGTATTGTGTTATTTTAATTACTTTGTTTGATTTTAATTATGCTTTTAATTAGAGCCCTTATTTTCATAGCGGCCGTACAAATCTTCCCAACACTTTGTGAGATCTACACCATATTCAGGGACTCTCTAATATTCTCAAAGAAAAATTTATATTATTTGAATGCTTCGATGCTTGAGTAAGCCTTATTTATACTACTCTTAGGAAGGTTCTCCATTACAAACTAGAAATATCTAGAAACATTGATTACAAAGACTATTACTAGAAGGATCTAGAAAAGTTAAAATTTCCTTAGTGTTTTATTTTATTTTATTTAGTAGAGTGTCTAGTAGTTTTCTTATTATTCTCCAGTGTTCTAGAGACTTCCACCATATTCTTTAGTATTATAAAGACTTCCATATTATTTTTCATTATTCTCTATCATTCTCCATGGGTTGGACGAGACTCGTCCTCGAGTCAAGATTTTATTCTTCGTCCTCAAGACACAAATTTTAACCTTCTGATATGAATCATTTATAGAATCCTTCTGTTTCTGGGTCCAACGTAATCGAAGGGAAAAATCCATACTAATAACTTCCCAAGGTGGCTTAGCAATTGGACGAGGCATGTATAACTTTATTTTATCCTTGAATAGTTCCCTTGCAACTAAAAATCCAAGTGGCTTGAATTCATCTTTTCCTTCATTGAGTGGTAGACGTGTCAACTTGATTTTAATCCCATCCTTCATGAAAGAGTAGATGTTGGCATAACCATTATATAAGGTATGACGATCATATTGCCAATGCCTTCGAAGATGAAAGTAGCAAGTATCCATAGGAATAACATCACACAATAACTTTTCTTTATTTTTTTTGGTAATGTAAAATGAAACAATGAAGTGTTGAGATACTTTTACCTCATTATCCTTGTTGAGCCATTGCATCTTGTATGGATCTGGGTGCTCATTTGTCGGCAACTTTAATTTTTCTACCATATCGTTCAATATAACACTTTCACAACTTTCACTATTGATGATAATATCATAAATCTTACCTTGCGAGGTGTTGGAAGTGTGGAAGATATTGTTGAAACACCCTACTAGAAATTACCTAGGATATCTAGCATGTGTGGTATTGGATACATTAAAATTACAATAATAAAAATTTCCTCTGAATAAGATAAGAAAATTTCTTGTCTTATACCTTTGAAATAATAACACTGGTGTGAACTTCATATGGTCCAACGACTTCTGCTTCTTCATCACGAGCCATTATGTCGTCTAGTAACCTGAATATCTGAAATAAATAAAAGGGATTGGGGTGAGATAGAATATCTCAGTGAGTTCCGCCTATCCTAGGCTGTAGGCAATCTCAAGGAACCTAGGATCGCCATCTGTTATAAACTCAACCCATTTCGGATTTATACAGTCTTTATCATACATAACTGAGCGATCGGGGATAACTAGGATCGCTACCTAATACTATCATCATTCTATCATAATGTCATATTCTCATTTTTTTGCACATAATCATAATCATAATTCTTTACTTAAAGTTCATGTCATTATTTATACATTTCACTGTGTGCATATAGACCACATTACGTTATGGCGAACGATATCTATTTTATTTTGTTACTATAAGCCGTACCTCATAGGCTACGTTATCTCTTCGTTGTAGCGAACGATATCTTTAGAACTAATGCAACAAATAATGATTGATATTGTATGCAATAAATAATTGCATCATCAAAATGTTCAACATATGTCATTCATTTAAATTGAAATATCTAATGATAGCTGATCATGGAGAAATTCATTTGATTTGTAATCACATATACAAAATCATCTCATACAGAGTAAATATTTGGGACATTAAAAAAGTCAAACCATGATTAATTGTCTTTGAGCTTCAATCCTCAAATCTTCTTTCATTCTTTTAACGAAGTTGTCAAATTTTTGTTCAACCTTTGCTTCTTCTTCAAGTTCTCTTCCTCGTCGTCTCCTTCATCAAAAAGCTTACTTAATTTTTCCGCCTCCTTCCTGTTCTAAATCATGAAGTTCATCATCTTCATGATGACGACGACGAAAAACAGAGAACTTGATAGAAAAGAAAGAGAGAAAAATGCAGAGAATGTATATTCTGTTATTCAATGATGAGAGTTGGTTATGATATAGATTTATATAGAGGTTATGATGTAACTGAATAACAGCTGTAACTAACAAACTCTGTAAGTTGTGCTATTCTATGCAAGGTACATGGTAAGGGAAACTTAGAGCACAAGTTAACTTGCACAGCTATTTAACTATGGTTTAACCAGAAGTTTAACACCCTCCCTCAAGCTTATCATGGAACAAATCAAACATGTTAAGCTTGGATATAAAAGAAGTAAAACTCTTAGGTGGCAGAGGCTTAGTGAAGAAATCTGCAAGTTGAGTTTGTGATTTGACAGGAAGAAGTTTGAAGATCCCTTGCAAAATGACAATCAATTTCCAAGTGCTTTGTCCTCTCATGAAAAACAAGATTTCCAGCAATATGGATAACACTTTGATTGTTACAATAGAGAATTGGTGGTTTAGTGCATTTGATATTCAAGTCTGGCATCAGGTAAAGTAACCACTGCAATTTACAACTGGCAAAAGATAGTGCTCTATACTCAGCTTCTGAAGAACTTCTGGAAACAATATGTTGCTTCTTTGCTCTCCATGATACCAGTGAAGTACCAAGGAAGAAACAATAGCCTGATTTTGATCTTCTAGTGTCTAAGAAACCTACCCAATCTGCATCAGTGAACCCAAGTAATTGAAGATTTGAATCTCTTTTGAATAGTAACCCTATTCCTGGTGAACCTTTGAGATATTTGACAACCCCACAAGCTGTTTCATAATGAGTGGGGGTAGGTGTTTGAAGAAACTGACTTAATTGTTGAGTGACAAAACCTATATCAGGTTTTGAAGTTGTAAGGTACAACAGTTACCCCACTAATCTTCTGTAGCTAAGTATATCTTCAAAAGGTTCAGTGGTATATTGATGTAGCTTGACAGATGGATCAAGTGGTGTATTGACTGGTTTAGAAGCCATTAGTTCAGTATCTTTCACTAAATCTAAGCAATATTTTCTTTGACAAATACTAATCCCAGTTTTAGAGTGTGCCTCCTCTATGCCCAAAAAATATTTAAGTTTCCCAAGATTCTTAATTTTGAACTCAACAACCAAAAGAGCTTTGATTCTATCAATCTCAGTCATAGAGTTTCCTGCTAAAATCACATCATCTACATAGACCAGAAGAGCAGTGAAACTTTTATCTGTGTTAAGTGTGAAAAGAGAGTGATCTGCATTGGATTGTTTGTAACCTGGAGAAAACAGAAAACCAGTCAACTTCTCATACCATTTTCTACTGGCTTGTTTCAAACCATATAGAGATTTCAGTAGCTTGCAAACTTGATTTGGTTTTGGACTGACAACTTTTTGTGGGACAGACATGTAAACTTCTTCATGTAGATCTCCATGTAAGAAAGCATTATTTACATCTAATTGATGTAAATGCCAGGAATGAATAGAAGCTAATTCAAGTAATGTTCTGATAGTAGTTATCTTTGCCACAGGAGAAAAGGTATCAAGACCCTTACCTTGATTATATCCTTTAGCTACTAATCTAGCCTTGTACCTCTCAATAGTACCATCTGCTTTATGCTTCACCTTACATACCCATTTACTTCCAATCGGTTTAACATTTGATGGAGTATCAACAAATATCCATGTTTTTTTTTGCTTCAAGGATTCAAGCTCATAATTCATAGCTTTCACCCAACATTCCTGAGTACTTGCTTCTTTGTAGTTGTTTGGTTCAGAAGCACCAAAATAGACAAATCAAAACTTCCATGTGAAGCAGAGAGGTTACTAAGAGAATGAAAATGATTAATGGGATAGAGTATACCTGAAGACTTTGGATCAATTGTTTCTTTTGAGAGACTGCAAATGTAACCTGTCAGGTGTTAAGGTTTGTGAGTATTTTTAGTTGATTTTCTAAGAGTTATAGGTTGATGTTCAGGTAAGGTAATGTCAGGTAAAGGGTTATAATTCATATTAGGAGACAAAATATGGTCATCAGGTTCAAATATGATAAGGTTTTGATGTTGATTAGGTTGATTTTGGTCAGGTGTATGAGAATGTGATTCAAGGTCAACATCAGAAATTATGGGATGATTTGAATGATATGTCCAGCGAAAAGATGGATTTGGGTTGTGGTAGGGGAATATATGTTCATGATAGGGGACATGTCTAGAAACAAATATGGATTTGGTATTTAATTCAAGGAGCACAGAACCTTTGACACCTTGCTTGTATCCTAAGAAAAGACTCTTTTTAGCTCCAGGATCAAGTTTAGTTCTATGAACTTGTAAAGTGGAAAGATAACAAAGACATCTAAAACTTTTAACTCATTTAGATCAGGTGCTTTACCAAATCTAAGATAGAAAGGAGATTTATTTTGTAACAAAGGACTGGGAATATGATTGACAAGGTAAGTAGCATGCAATTTTGTAACTCTCTAGGCAATTTTGACTGAAACACCTACATTTAGAATATGTTGGTGCTGGTGTTTAGCATTACTCAAACCAGTAACACAAACACAACGGTAAGGGCATGCACACACAGGAGTAGGAAGATAAGCTTAAAGTTCTTCCCAAAGAAATTTCAAAGAAGTAAAGAATTTAGAAACACAACGAGAATCTTGCTTCAAACTAAAATTTTTGCATTGCAACTCAGAAATACGTATGTAATCACCTTGTGAAAAACGTTCTTTGAGCACGTTCCAAACAACTATGGCGTTTTCAAGGAAAATTATACACTGTGCAATTGAATCCTCCACTGAATTCATGATCCACGAATGAATAAGCATGTTGCAACTATGGCTTTTTTTTTTATAACATAAATTTACTTTAATTTTTTTTTTTTTGAAGAGAAAATTTACTTTAGTTTTACTTACACTACTTTGGTTTTCCGTACACATGTTATTTTATTTTTCTCAATTTTTTTGAATAAAGCCATTTTATAATTTGGGCTGAATAGTAACCCAAATGATGCCAAAGTGATATATTTTAAAAAGACCACGACGTACACATTTAAATATTTAAAGAAACTATGCAAGTAAGAAAGGAATAATCTAAAAAATGATTCAAAATTGAACGACAACAACTCCATTTGCATATATTTTAATCTGAAATCCATTTCCATACTTTAATTAGTCAAAAAGCAAGCAAGCTACTTTTTACGAAAGCAAACGAAACTTCCTTGGAGTTGGAGGATAACCGCACTTGTTGTGAAGTATTTGTGTGTGCTCTATTGCATACTGGGATTCTAACTTTGCAGTCTTTTTCTCCTCTATTGCATGAAGCTGGATTGATCCAACTTTTGGTATGATCTTTTTTCACTCAATTTTAATTTAACTACTAGTTTCTCTAATTACATATGTCATTGTCAAATTGATCATAGAATTTCAAATCAATAAATTGATAAAATTAGTTTAGGCCATACCTTCTGTTGGCAAATATTTTTAATTAAAACTAAAAATGTTTCCCGAAATGAAAGTTTGACTAAATTGACCGACAGTTTACAATATCCAAATGAAACATGACGCTGGAATTAATATCACTAACTTTGATACCTTCTTACTTGTATAGCATTTTTACTCTGATAAATAAATTAAGAAATTACTCTGTTTTGTACCTCAAAGTGTTGCTTGAGAAAAAGAGGGAACAGAAAAAGTTAATGGTGTCTCAATACATTCATCTAAATATATTTTTATTTTCTATAAATATATCAACTTTTCGATTTACTTAAATATGAATTTTTATGTTTTTGGTGTTTAAAAAAATCATATTCAATTTATGTTTTTGTTAAAAATTCTAATTTGTTGGGAGAGATTATCATAAGACTTTTGCTATTCTCACCCCATACAATTCTAGTTACACCTAAATTTATTTAAAATTTTACAATAATACCAAAATTGCCCTCTTCATGTAAATTTTTAAAAACCCATCTTTTATGATCATTCTGAATCCCCACCCCCTTTCATCCACAAATTACCATAGATGTCCAACCAAGATCTGAATCAACATATTTGTCATTGATCTGTACTCTATTCATAAATTTCATGAATTTCATTTTCTAAGAGTTTCTGTTTGTTTTGGTATGAGATATGCATGTGTTAACCGCAATTTGATTTTACTTAGTGGGAGGTTAGTGTAAATTAAGTTTAGGTATTTATATGAGAGGTTAGTGTAGGTTAATGTAAAATCAGTTTACGTATGTTCAATTTAGGTTAATGTAAATTTAGTTTACGTATGTTCCATTTAGGTTAATGTAAATTAAGTTTACATATTTATATAAGAGGGTTAGTGTAATTTCAGTTTACAGAGAGGTTATTGTAAATTTAGTTTACGTATGTTCAATCTATGTTCAATCTACGTTAATGTAAATTCAATTTACGTATGTTTAATTTAGGTTAATGTAAATTAAGTTTACGTATGTATATAAGAGGTTAGTGTGAATTCAGTTTACTTATGTTCAATTTAGGTTAATGTAAATTAAGTTTACGCATGTATATAAGAGGGTTAGTGTAATTTCAGTTTACAGAGGTTAGTGTAAATTTAGTTTACGTATGTACAATTAAAGAGGTTAATGTAAATTAAGTTTACGGATTAGCCAAGACAGTTGATTTCAGAGAGACTCTGTGCACGCAAGTTTGAGAAAGAGCGATACGTGAATTAGGTTTGGAAGTTTCAAAAACACGGTGTGAGTGTTTGGAAGGAGGAATACATGAATTAGGTTTACGTTTCCAGGATTATATTAGTCAGTCTGAGGTGTAACTTGTGTTTTTTGGGTTGTGAGTAGCATCTGTCTTATCATAATATGATCCTACACATTTATGTAAAATTTTATTAAAACATATGATGGTTTGACTTGAGTTGACAAAAAAGCAGAGACCAAAAATCACGATGGAAAATTTTTGAGCACTAAAAGCTTAACAAAATTTTTAGAGGGACTAAAATGAAAAAGTTGATATATTTATAAACACAGAAAACATATTTAACCCTTGTTATAATTATTTGGTTAGGATCCCTTTGGATGTTACCATTCTTTTTGTTATGCTGCCAACAATGATTCTAAATGATGTTAATCAGATTTATGAAGCTCAATATGTAACAATGAGAATGAGTGTCGTCAAACGTATCATTGTGATTAATGGCTCAGTGCAGGCACTAGGAATTCATAATCGGCGCGCAGAAAATGAGTAGTGCTTTTTCATCTATATCTTCTTCTGAAGTGGTGCCTCCGAAAAAATATGACATTTTTCTTAGCTTTCGAGGTGAGGATACTCGCAGAAACTTTACAAGCCATCTTTATGATGCTCTGAGCCGAAAGAAAGTTGAAACCTTCATAGACAACAATGACCTTAAAAAAGGAGATGAGATTTCCCCAGCACTCATCAAAGCCATTGAGGAGTCACATGTGTCTATTGTCATCTTCTCAGAAACTTATGCTTCCTCAAAATGGTGCTTAAATGAGCTCAAAAAGATTCTTGAATGCAAGGAATATATGGAACAGATTGTGATACCTGTTTTTTACAACATAGATCCATCA
>Ga0228711_1007326_pt1 | contig 16037 bp, 11 predicted proteins | sample MedpolnodulmetaG_2_FD_177996 | JGI IMG/M metagenome (GOLD analysis project Ga0228711, IMG submission 177996) | Root nodule microbial communities from Medicago polymorpha collected in Santa Monica, California, United States - brown nodules | ecosystem: Host-associated > Plants > Roots > Nodule...
ATTTGTTTGTATGCAACTATATATAAAAAAAGTTATCAAAAAAAAACTATATAAAAAAAAATTGTAACAACTTTTCATTTGAAGTTGTTTTCATATTACTTTTAGATTTTGTTTTTTTTTAATTGTAACAAATGGATGCAATACTCTTAAACGTAGTTATTTTTTCACTTAAAAAAACTATAACATACAGTCTTTTAACTTTTGAGTTGTTTTTATATAATGGTATAGATATAATAACATAGATTATTTATTTCTTCACATGTGCACCCATGACATAAGCCAAATGAGAGTCATCGGAGTAGATGGCGTCAGAGTCTTCATTCTCCACGTTTTCATCACTTTCTTCAGATGAAGAACTAATTTGCTTGGAGTCAGCAAGACTTCACAAGTATCAGATACGTGTCTTTGAAAGACCTCAAGGACTCTGAATAATTTTCAAAATACTTTGTCCTTTGTTTGAAGAAAACGAGCCCCTGAGACGACCATGCCTTGCAGTTGTATACATAACTTGGTTCAAGACAAAAAAAATAAACGAATGGTGGGAGCGGGGCTCTGGTATTCACACCAATATTGGGAGGCTTTCATCAGCGCCCAACTCAGAGGATGAAGTTAAGAAGGGGCAATATGCAAATGGCGTAGAAGTCTAACCTCAAAACTAGTAAAGGGAAGCCTGGCATGTAATTCTCGAAACAAAACGTCATACATAGGGAAGGAGCTGCATATCTTTTTGTCATCCCTAAGGTGCTCAACTCACCACTTGCCTTCCAGGGCCTTGCCAAGAAGATCATCAGTCGTACTTAGACTCTCCACGTCATTGTGGTAGAAAAGCGCGCTCAGAACATTTGGACTCACCCAACTATAGTTTCCAGCATCAGGTGGAAGTTCCAGAATCACTGGCTATAACTTCTTTATGTCCTCATCTCTGTTCACAGAAAGATAGCGAGAACCATCAGGGACATCTACGAGATTTGTCATCTCAACCTCACCAAGGGTATGATCAACGCCCACACGCCATTTTTTGTAGCAAGCGTGGAGAGAAAGAAGATTTTCCAACTCCAAGAAAGGGTTCTGGTTGGAGTCCATAAGACTGAAACATTTATCCTCTCTCGAGTCTACTTCCCTAATCATCTTACTCCCACCCTCAGCCAGAGAACTGGAAGAACATTCACTTAAGTTTTATGGGTTGGGACTCCTCTCCATTTTAAGCGTAAAAGGGAAAAACTAATAAGAACAACAAATAGAGAAGAAAGATAATAGGGAAAAGAAACTACCTTTGATTTCTCTGAAAAGTCTCGAAATTTGAGGTTTGTTGGTACCAAACAACTAAAATGGAGATATTTAAAGTGAATCCCTAAGCTTCATGAAAAATCTGGAAGGATGCCAAGAAATCAAAAGAAAAATCTCAAAAGAGTGAAAGGAGCAAAGAATTTTATTTTATTTTTTTGCAAAATATAACCGCAGAAAGTTCAATAGTTCGAAAAGAGTAAATGAGATGGATGTTTGCCCCTTTTATAGGCTCCGAAAAAGTTGAATCAAGGACCAGGATCAATTTGAATTCGAATGGTGCAATCTAAAATCTAGGGGTACCCTCGAAAATTGAAATACACTTGAGTACTAGGAGCGTGTGGTTCCCAACATCCAGACGCGTGAAAGACACACAAGTGACACGTAGGGGGAGAAACTGAAGAGACATCTTGTCGGATCCCTTCAAGTTAGATCACCATAATTGTCAATTTTCCCCCACTCATGATGCAAATGTCTCCTAGAAGCGATGCACGAATCCTGTGAGCATGACACAAATCAGCATAAGTCGACAAAGAGGTGGACCTCTGGTGCACGACACAACTTCGAAAACGTCTTCAAGGTTGCAACCTTACAATGCAAAAGGAGCCGCCATCGAGAACGAGCCTTGAAACAAGTCCACTACGTCATAAAGATGAGCCTTGAAACTGTTTAGGCTGGCATAAAGCCCAATGAAAAGGGCCTAACAAAGCAAGGCCCATATTACTTAGGGAGAAACTCCATGAAAGGTGCAAGTAAAATCCCCATGTAGATTACCGCACAATAGCACGCCATGATCAAATCATAGCCTTCAAAGTCATCTCTAACAGCTTCCAGGATTCATGCTACAAAATCCAGAGACACATATTAACCTCCTCTGCTATATAAGCATGACTTAGCGTCACACTCAAGGTACATTCTCATTCATCCATTTTTCGGACACAATCCACCTCTTTCACATACTAACTTAAGCGTTGGAGTGTTAACGTGTCTGCAGACACCATTTTCCTCCGCGACAGAAGCTGCTTTCCTCCATACTGGAGCACCGTGAATCACTGCGACTGCAGTCATCCTCACCGGAGAACCACCACTACATTTCTATGATCTACACCGAACAAATAAAATAATATTGTGCACAAGAAGGTGGAAGAGAGGAAATGAAGAAGTAATTCTTTATTTATTTTTTGAATAATGATATTTGTACACCTTTAGGGTCCGTTTGATGATCATAATATGATAGAGACAAGATATGATATAGAACTGGATAGAGACATGATATAATATGGACATGATAAACATTAATTCTGTCATGTGTTTGATGCGCACACGATAACAATTAGGATACCATTATTTTATTATAATTAAATGAGAAAAACTACTCTCGTAATTAAGTAAATATTTTAAAAACGGCATGTAATTAATTATGAATAAGTAAGGAACGACAACATTTTAAAAACGGCATAATATCATGGTACTAAATAAGGAATGAATTTCTAATCATGTCAGGATAATTTCTAACTCAGCTTGTACTTAGGGTAAAAATCACAAAGGTAAGTCAGGATATGATAGGAAAATGGTTTATTTTATCCTATCTTTTTGGTGCACCAAACATGAGATTTAAACATGATATAATAAATGTATCATACCATGTCTCCTTATCCTAACCATCAAACGATCCCTTATTTCTTACACTTATCCAACACCTCATTTTCTCTTTATCTATCTATTCATATTGAGGTGTGTTATTCGAACAACTATTTGTAATGAAAACTTATGTGACAATCATAGAACTACAAGATAATTGGAGTCAAACCAAACCCATGAACCGGTCAGTTCCTAGTTCTATCTGGTTTCTTTCTAGTGTTCTATTGTATATAGTACAATTATAACAAGTGGATATAGAACTCTACGAGTAATGCATAGAAAAATTGTAATACATACAACATTGTAGAAGACTTTAGAAAAAATGTGTCAACCGTCTAAAGCCACCACACACACACACACACACACTAATCCAACTAAGCAGTCAACTGTCTAAAGGCATTAGTAATACATACTTCACAAGGCATTGAAACAATCCATTAATGACACTATTATAGACAGATTATTAAACTGATAGATGGTATAAAAATACTTTCATTCATTAAGTTCAAAGAATGTTGAGATAGTACATACCAACTTATTTACAAAATAAATGTAAGGGATGTACAAATATAATTTGGTTCTAGTGTCAACCAAATGCTGCTACAAATGAAAACAGACAAGCCTTTTCCAAACTAAAACAGAATATAAACAAAAGTGATCCATCTCCAAGAAATCAATCGATTCTTCTACACCAACTTGTAGTAACAGTTGTTTTCACAGATTAGAACGTCATATCCCTTGCCACATGGACACTTGAAAGTAAGGCTTAAACACTTATCAACCCACTCTACACTAACAGCTTCTTCATAATCATTTCCCAATTCATCCTACAAAAACATAAATGAATTCCTTCAGCATAAAAACAATTAATCTGAAAGTCATGTATATAGTTTTAACTTGTTGTCGCCATAACTACATCGCTATTGCAGCCGCTTTTTAGAGGATTTTGAGGTCTCTACAAGGGCGTCACAAACACAATTTTAGTCACATCAGCCACATTTTCCCACAATGCAAAGGTTCACATCATGACCACAAGTGCGACTGCAATCGCAATTTAAAATAATGATTACAAGTGCAACTATGATCAGATCAGCAATTTAGTATGCTTCTTAGCCAAACCCCCAGATCCTACATAATTAAGTTGTAATGAGGCCAAAAGTTTGGGTAGTGTTATAGCTATAAACATTCTAACACAGGAAAACAGGTGGCTACACTACACATGAAACTATAATTGAATATGTCATCTTCATTCTTCAGTATGTTCCTGTCTTAAAATTTAGCATTGTTACCCTTCAATATGAAGCCTCTAACTCTAACATATTGCCCACAAAATTCTTGAAAGGAAGAGTATTTATAATTTATTCTTACCTAGATTCGGTAAATTAAAAACCAAAGGAAAAATGCAGTGGAGGGAAGCACAACACACTGTTGATCAAATAATTATTTTACTTCAGATATGTATATGTTGATAAGGGAAAGTCTAATTATTACATTCTAATACATTATTTATGCTGATATTCTGATATAATCAATTACACGATTGTGCAGGTGTAAATAAATATTCTTCTGCGATACACAATTTAGTACAAAATGTCACCAAATATCGGCTATAGTACTGCAGCGTATCCGAATCTGAACAAATCACTACTCTCCGTGATCTGTGATGGACAACTTTGCTACTTACTAGAATTAATGTATATGACTATTGATTAACTACAGAAGAGAAATTATGTGAACAAGCAAGGAAACATTCAATACCTTCCCATAACCCCCGGATCCTACGTAATTAAGCAAGTGCAACTAGGATATACATAAAAATAAGAAAAAAAACCAAATACATTGAAGATTACAATAGAAAAGACAATCACAGTCCAAGATTCAAGACATGTACCTGAGATATGACCTTTTCATCTTCAGCAACAAGAGAGTCAAGAGAGTGTTCTTCTTCTTGTTCTTGTTCTTTTTCATCTTTTTCATCTTCAGCATCAGGAGAGGGCTCCTCTTCTTGTTCTTGTTCTTTTTTATCTTCAGCATCAGGAGAGGGCTCTTCTTCTTGTTCTTGTTCTTGTTCTTTTTCATTTTCTTCCTCATCTTCCATAACTTCATCCCACACTTTCTTCATTTCTTTTAACCGATCCTTCATCCTTCTAAGCCTCTACAAAAAAACAAACAAAACCCATTATTCCATATCAAAAAAAGATTACTTTTTTAGCAAGAAACACAAGTTTCAACACATACCATTGAATCAGGTTCAGGGGTGGTTTTTTCAGCAGAGTTCAAATAGCGAGTAACTGCTTCTTTAACCTCAGAAGGATCAATAACTTCAGATATACATCTCCTGATCGGAGGCAGAGTCTGCAAAGCAGTTGACGGCCCTTTTACCGGCATGGATTGATCCGGCAAGGTGCATGGATCAGAGACACAGCGGGTAAGAGCATTCCCACGAAGACTGAAAGGAAGTGTAATGGCGGAGAAGCCATTACGGGTGAGATTGCTTGCGTCAAAAGAATGCTTCTTGGATGATGGTTGGTGAGCAGATGATGATGATGGTGAACGGCGTTTGACAGAGTTGTTGTGGGTGTGATGATGATGAAGCATTGATGATGTTGGAATAATCATGGATTGTTTCTGTTTGTAAGGGATCAACATGGATTCTTGTTGAATCTGTAAATCAACCATTCTTCTGAATTGTTTTCTTTTTTGTTTTTGGATTTGAATTTGAACTTTGGTTGTAAAGTAAGTGTGACTGGCAAAGAGTTATGAAAAAAGAGAGAAGGTTTGAGTATATATATAGGAGATAGGATATGATGATTTGCTGAGGTTTTCAAGGGTAACTGGTTTTGGTAAGTTGGTTGGGACTTGGGAGAGTTTGTTTGCAGTCACACATTTGCAGGATATATAAGCTCAACCAAATAATCACATCAATCTTTATGTAGTATCATAGAATTAATATTTTTACTATTATATATGCATTTTAATACTTTTTTTTTTCCTTCTGTTCTCAACATCCAATCAAAATGTTTAAAAGAAAAGAAGTTTTACATGATTTATATTTGAGAGATACAAGTTGAACCAAAGTGGATTCTGGCTGGTCATGATTTTTCTTTTCCCTCTTCTGTCCACAATACATCAGTGACTCTAAATTGATATTGAAGGACATGTACATTGAACAAGGCTATTGAAATTTTTACCACCTCAATAATCAGAACATTCATACAAAACATCTTTTTAAATGTGTCTTCTTAGGATATCAAGATTTGACTTCAGTCATTGTCGTATCATATATATCACATTATTAATTCCAGTAAAGAAATGTACGGTAGAAGTAAAAAATTAAAGTTCAGAATTAGCATTTTTTGTCTTTCTAAAATCATTTTACAGGCTATAATTATAAGTTGTCCGGTGGGTGACCTTGTTGCCAACTAGACTCAAATAAGACTTTCTGGTTCTAAAATATCAAAGATATACGACTTTAGAGATTTTCTTTCACCAGAGAAACACAAATTGATCATAAGACTCAAATAAGACTTTCTGGTTCTAAAATATCAAAGATATACGACTTTAGAGATTTTCTTTCACCAGAGAAACACATATTGATCATAAAACAATAAAGTTAACATTGTAGGGCTCATTTTGTAACACTGCAATAGGCAAGAGCGGTGGTGGACTGATGTGATAAACAATTTGACAACTAATCTATTGAACACAATTCTGAACTAAAAATAGAACTTGTTAAATAAATTAGTTTAACTAAACTTATGTATAATTCAGCTCAAGTTGAATTTATAATTTCAACTCAAGTTTTAACTTGTGGGACAAACACCTCCCCCGGTCCTTTAAGTTACAGAGCCAGGAGTATGAGTTAGGAGGGGGCAAGACTAGTAAAATTTGTATCGGTAGTTGAACACCATGGAGCCAAACAATATTTATCAAACTCATTACTCCAAAAGGACAATCATTATTGCTCTCACAACAGTAGAAGTAAATAATATAACAAAATGACTATGAAAGTATTATAAGGAACGAGCAACATTTTGGGTTATCAAATGTCGTTGGACTTACTCCAATACCTATTCTTGTCCACGATAAACCCAGACCTCAATTGCCACTACCTTTTGGACCTCTTTTCTTCTCTTCAGTCAGAATCGTTTCTCTTTTGATTCAGATCGATCAGTATTTTCTATATGATTTGCTGTTTCTTGACCTCGGCACTGCTTCATCGTCAGTGTGCTTTCTTGATCTCATCTCCTCCCTGTTACCATGTGTTTCTCTTTGACTTGCTTCCCAAACCATCAACGTTCTGCCTACTCGGTCTTTTATCTTCTCTAACATCAGAAACTCTTGATTTGGGCTCAAATTCGACAACATCTTGCTTTATTGACCTCCTGTCTTCCCTTCTATGATCTCTTGGCCCAGGTTGCTGGACAAATCATCTAACATCTAAGCAGTAGAAGGATCTATTCCAACTATCAGCAAATTTTGTAACATAATCAACTTTGAAACTTCAACCATAAGCAAAGCAAAACTGAGTATAAACTATGAGATTGAGGGAAATGCCAGGCTGGCAGTTAGTTAGACAATTCTCCTTTAAAGTAAGGTAGGCGTGTGTGCCTCAAGTCATGATTTTCTGTTGAGATCAGTTTTCTCAGAGAGATCAGTTTTCTTCTCTGTGGAGCACTTTGCTCTGGAATTGTAATAGAGATTGAAACTCCATTGTTTAATTTCTAATACAAAATTTACTTTTCCCTTTTATTTCATTACTCTGCTCTATCATTATATAACCACAAATGTCTAAATTATCTATCATTTGGTATGCCTAATCATGAAGATAATATCACAGGATTCTACAGTCGAATTGGTTAATTTTGCATTGTATGAAAAGCTATAAGGTGAAATAACTGTATCGGTGTCCAAGAATTATACCTAGAGTCTACACGTTCTGACTTTATATATGTGTATGTGTACGATGAAATTCATTAAAACAAGTAAAACATGTATACGTTACGTTGAAAGAGAAGCCACTGAGTAAGCAAGCCAATTATTGACGTTGCAGGCGTGTAGCATCTAACTAGAAATAACAAACTTATAAGCTAAAATGCTGAACTTTTTATGTTAGCAAAGATAGATCAACAGCCTAAGCAAATATTCTCTACAACTTACACAAAATTTCACTCCCACAATCAAACCAAAACACCTGATTCAAATAAGCCAAAAGGCATTGCATATGAACACTTCAACTATGTTTTACAAAAAGTCAAACTTCAATGTTCAAATTTTCATAATAAGGTCATTGAAGTAGTAGAACTAGCACACATAACTATTAATAAACAATTTCTTTTTTAAAAAGTAAGAATTCAAAATATTGTGGCATGGTTATAAATGCTTATCTTACTTGTTCATCATGAGAAAATTTGCATCCAGCTCCACAAGTACATTCCCCTCTTTGGAAAGCTTGACAAACACCACGGGCCTCCCTTTTTTGCTTCGCTTCCTCTTCATCTTCCTCTTCCATCATTTTATCCATTCAGATCATCTGAGACTAAATTGTGAAGCCTAAACTCAATGTACTACTAAATTTTCATTACCTGGTTCCATAGTTTTCCATAAATGTATTCAATTAGTTACACTGCACATACTCTATTCTATTCATAATGACTGTCATGGATTTGTATGCCTTCTAATATACATTTTTTTCTTTGATGAAAGGATGAAAACAATGTTCTTTCTGTTAGAAAATTTTACTTTCTATAGCATTGATTTTAGAAAATATTAATGATATATTTGTATGTCATCGTATTCGAATTTGATACATTAACATGATGACACCACTGTGTTGTGAAGAAACAACCTTTTAGTTGTTTGTTATACGTTCTGTATAGTAAAGAAAGTCACATTTTATCTTGACACCACTATGACAGATTAAGTTACTAAGTTGGATAAGTATCCGTAGTAATTTTGTTGCTCTTGAACTTAAAGATTGCAAGAAGTGTGTGCACCTTCCGTCAGTTGGTAAACTACAATCTCTAAAATAACTGGAATTATACAGTATGCATAATCTGAAATACTTGGATGATGATGATGACGATGAATGTGACAACGGTATGGAGTTGAGGGTTTTCGCTTCTCTGGAGGTACTCATCTTAGATTTATTGCCAAACTTTGAGGGGTTAGAGAAAGTGGAAAGAGGGGATGTGTTTTCATGTCTTTCTATTTTGAAAATCGCTTTCTTCCCAAAACTTGAATTGTCATGTCTTCCGTCTCTTAAAGACCCCGATGTTTCGGGACGTAACATTGTGTTGCTGAGGTCAATCTCTAGCTTATGTGGTCTTACAAAACTTACCCTTGATGGAGGTAATAGAGTAACATCCTTCCCAGAGGGGATGTTCAGAAACCTTACCTGTCTTCAAACTCTTTGTGACTGATTTCCCAGATTTGAAGGTGTTATCAAATGAACCCTTGGACTTTGGAGGATCTGTACACATGCAATGAGCTTGAGTCATTACTAGAGAAAATGCGGAAAGGTATGCAATCCCTTTGAACGATAACAATTCATGATTGCAAAGAATCGCGATGCTTGCCGGAGGGCATTCTCCACCTCACTTTTCTTGAGGTTCTGTATATTTATATTTTCTCAACAGTAGAAGAGCGATGCAGGGAGGGAACAGGGGCGGATTAGGACAAGATAGCGCATGTTCCAAAATTAGACATTAGTTGGGATGAAGAAGTAGAGACTTTTACTCTTATATGCTTCCATCACCATCACAAAAACCCTTTGGTAGGCTCTCTACTACCCCTACAACATTCTTATGTTTGGATTTCAAGTGCTCAATTGACTGAACTTTTATTGAAAAATTGTTATATATTCATTATGGAATGATTTGCAGGTTTTTGTAGAGTTGATTATGAAAGATATTTTACTACTCAACTTAAAGGGAAATGTTGTAATAGTTGTGCAGGTAATTTATTATGAATGATGTGAATAACTCAGCAGCACTAAGCAAGACAACACAAGTTACACACATACTATATCTTAGCTTGAAGAAGAATAAACTCACACCTACTTTGACAAAAACACACCCACTTTTGCTTAGGTGGTATTAGTATGGTGTTTTACTTTGAAATCTTTTATCATTAAAAACCTTTACTCTTACTTTTACTTCTTTTTTTACTTAACCTTTACTTTTACTTGTTTGTTATCCGACTAAGTTACTTCATCATATTGAAAAATGAAAAGTATATCAGGTTTTTATTTTAGAATTAAATTTTGACAGTCAAAATAACTGTATTGAAATTTCATGTTATTTCCTAAGTTCAGCTGTTAATAAACTATTATAAAAACCCTCCAAAGAAAACCAAAACTGAATAGAAAGAAAGAACAGTAACTATTTCCATTTAAAACGACTTCTTTATTCGTTGATTCCAAGAAAGGGAAACTCAAGTAGAAAAAAATTATTATCAGTTGCTTCCTATCGTATTGTCAAAGAAGATCCACCACTAACAACAGCATTCCTAGCCATCTCTTGAACAATGCTATCTATACCTATTTAATCCTTCAACCCTTTCTCAATCTCCTCAGCCATAACAAGTTCTTTACTACCTATTCTATAAATGGATATTATGTATGACATGCAAGTGGTATGAATACAATGCAGCCATAATATCAGTAGCTATTTCTCTTATTTTGATATGGAAGAAATTTAAAACCTAAGCTTCCAAAACATAGAAAAACAACTGATCATCTAGCCATCTCAACATAAGATCATGTTGAGATTGATCTAACTAAGGACCAACAACCTAGATAGGAGGAATTTTCTCATCATGATTAGATAATAATGCATAAATTGAATATTGTTCCAAATCTGAAAATGTATAAACATAATCGATATGGTGTCTCTAAACCTCTGAGCTAATTTATATAATAAGCAAAATATCCACCATCTTTGTTAAAAGAAGCATCAGGTAAAACGTTAGAAGGAACTTGATTTGAGAAACCAGGAATAAAAAATTGATGATCAGGATTAGAGTCATTTAAAACATCTTCGATTCAGCGTTTTTGAAGGAAAAGAATGAGACTTAAAAATCTAACATTTCATGTTAGAAACTTGTAAGAGGGGATTACCAATTTCATTTCCAACATCAATCATTGAAACACAAGTAATCTTGGACTAACCCAACAATTTTGTTTGATAAACTGTAAAGGCTCATTTTGGTCCTTAAATATGTGAAGCAATGCCACTATAGTTTCTGAGACAGAGGCAATTCTGTGTCTATCATTAACAATCAAGAATTCTTAATAACGTAGAAGTTCATAATATATTGTTGGGGAGTATATTTCATAGAGAAAAGTAAGCCTTTCAACTTTCTTACGATTTCAGCAGTATATTTACCCTGGTAAATGGCCTGCTGAAGCTCAACTCTGTAGGTTGACGAGTTCCAGTGCCATACACTAAGCCTCGCTTTACCTCATCAGTCTCAAACATGCAACTACTAAAGGTGTATCCAAGGGGAACAGAATGCTTATCAAAATGAGCTAACTGAGTTATAGCTGTCCATTTGCAACCATGACATGAAAAAAGAGGAAACTAAAAACTAATGTCAGGTAGATAGAGGCCCTGTTTGGATAAACAACTTAAGCAAGCGTTTACAACATAGCGCTTATCATATAAATGGCAAAACCTAGAACATATTAAATCATTTGTAACCAAACAAATGATACGGAAATAAAATATATTTCCTATTTAAAACATAATTTCAGAGCATACCTCACCCAACACAAGACTCTCAATATGGCAAAACCTAGAACATATTCTATCATTTGTAACTATAAATGCAGCCAACTGATCTTAGGACCTTCCTGTTCTATATATGAATCAAGTCCCTATATGGAAAAGTAAAAAATACCACATAGTTGGTTTCCAAATGCTCAACTATAATATCACAGAAACCCTTTAGCAGGATCTTCACTCATCTACCCTAATGTCTGCATTTTACAACTTTAACGAGGAAATTACACTCAACAGGGAGATCTGCACCCTAATTTAAAATGTAAGATACATCTTTTATTCACAGACAGAGTACAATGAATTTTACAGTCAGATTCTGTGACAGTATTTTGCTAATGCAACTCTTTTCAGTTGTTAATAATTGTACAGGTAGCAAATTAGAAATTACAACAATTGAAGAAAGAAAAATTTACAAGTCCATTTCCAACATCCAGAGAATCAATCAAGAATCTTGATTTGTGAGATAAGTGCCGATAAAACTCACCGTACAATTACGGTATATGTTTTGTTGTACCTGCCATTGCGGCTGCAATGTAACGGCTTTAGAGACCTCCGCCTCTGGGACCGCATTGGCTATATTTGTCTGAAATTTCAAGCATGGTGCAACCACAACATCAGCAAACACAGTTTACAACCTTGACCTTAACCGCTATATACTCTCACTTCTAACTCAATTCAGAATCAAATTTCAGGGTAGAAAGTAGCCAATGGTGAGGTGCATTAGAAAACCAAGACACGCAATGAAGCATGCATCTCAATACTCAGATTTACACCCCAACTATCTTTCCACAATAATAACAACAGTTATAACAGTATTGGAAGTCTGAACAAATAAACATACATACCACTTGCAGTGCAACTATTATTGTTGCATGAAATGGTAACCTCGATAATTATTGGTTATATACTGTTTCAAAAGGATATGTGGAATTGTATTGTACTCGTTTTTCAAACTAATTTGACAGAGCATTTATTACTCTGATTTGGTGTTTGATTAAGGAAATGAGAATGGGATTTTGATCTTGATCAACATGCATAAACTCATCAAATCAATTACAATATAAACCAATTTCAACCAGTGACCGCAAACATACACTAACTATATACAGTGAATCACAAAAAAAAAGAAGCTGTCAACATTTTCAATAAGCATATTACAAATGTTTAACCAATAAACACTTCATGACATATTATATTAGCTAATGTGGACATACTAGATTATATTATTATAAATGCAATCAAACACATATTAACCTACAAATGCAGCCACCCAAGAGTGCATATAGATCACGAAAATGGTGAAGGAGAATACTTCAAGACCTCCTTCTTCTTCTTCGTATCATCTTCTTAGGTTGACCACTGTCACCACCAGGCATTGAGAGCAGAGATTCTGTATACATAACCACTAGGGATCCATACTCACTGCTACTGAAGGAGCGATGCTCTAGCAGCTGTCCTTTGTCATTATACTTGGCCAATACATTACCAGCATCTGTTCCAACGATATCACCACTTTTTGTACCGTATGTCGGGCAAAAATAGTGAGTGGGAATTCCATCAAAAGACAAAACAAGAGTCTTAATCCAAGAAGATGTCACATTGTATTTTTCCATCACCCATATTTCAACTGTACCATTATCATGTGCCATATCCCATAGACTGAGACATCCTCTAAATACCCATAAATCATACACGTTACTAGGACCAGATGTTATATCAGCTGGCAAAGTCAACTCCAGAAGCTCCCTTTGCATTAAATGATAGCCAAGAATAACATTCGTTAATAGATCATAACAAATAGCCAACCAGTGAATAGCCCCATTTAAGAACGGCTCTACTTTGGAATTTTGACGGGCCAGGCAATAAGGGAAATAACTATCACCATAAATTTCGTTCCACTTATTAGCTCTCAATGAGAAAAGCCCTAAGCGAGTTAACTTATCATAAGCATTGGGATCATATGACATGGAAAGCACCAAGTAATCATCCCTTGACTCGTCATACCCAAAACCATAGAAATGACATGCATCTAAATTGCAATCAATAAGAGAATTTGGTATATATTTGCGAACTCCAGTGGATGGATTCCATAGACGGAGACATGAACCACAACTCAAAAGTATAAACCCTCTACACGAACCTTTAATATCAAGTTCTGTAAAAGACTGTGGAAGCAAAAAACTAACATTCGATGAATAGGAAGCACTCTCATCGTAAAGTGATGTTTCGAAATCAATAGTTAGAGATTCCAGATTTGGAGTTATCAATAGAATTCTAGGAGTGTGTGTTTTGGCGGTAAGTTGAAAATGTGAATTTGCGAAATTGGTATCAGATATAAGAGAAAACCAAGACTTACAAACGCATTTGAAGCAAATAAGAGACTTCACAGGTAACATTAGAAGGATTTGAATGATTAACTCAAGAGGTAGATATTGCTCTGTTTTCTTCATCATCTCCATTCACGCGTTTCCTCCTTTACCAATGTTGTTTCGGATCACTTTGATTTTTAGGTTACCTTTATTATGTTGGTAGGATGATAAATACGCATTTGCCATTCATATTTTCTTTGTACTTCCGCTCATGATTTGTTTCTGAAAGCGCTATGTCACCAATATTTTAGGAGTACGAGCTGTCTTGGGGATAACGAAGTATCTTGGTCTTCCTTCGATTGTGGGTCGAAACAAAGAAGCGACTTATAGCTTTATAAAGGATGTATCTTGCACAAAATTAACTCTTGGAGCAACAAGTGTTTATCGAAAGCAGGTAGAGAGGTAATGATTAAATCAGTCCTTCAATCTATATAAAGAAAATGATAAATGCTTTTTGGTGGGGGCATGATGGTTCTATGAGGAAAGACATGCATGGGCTTTCTTGGGAAAGATTATGGTTCATAAATTTTTTGGTGGCATGAGTTTTAAAGATCTTACTTCCTAATGTTTGGTAAACAGGGGTGGAAATTTCAAACAGACCCTTCTAGTTTTGTATATCGATTATTTAAAGCCCGATATTTTCCTAACAATGATTTCATAGGATCAAGATTAGGGAGTAAATGTGGAGAAGAATATTTAGTTCTAAAATGGTTGTGAAAAAAGGTGCAAGGTGTCGTATAGGCACTAGTTCGAATAATCCGTTGTTTGGTGCACCGTGGCTCAAAGATGGATTATTCTTTGTGCCTGATAATCCTATCTATGCGTCGTTGGCTCATGCTAAGGTAAACGACATTATGTCCCTGATGACTGGAGATCAGCTCAAGTTATTTGAAGGAGTAGTATTGGTCAGATGGCCTTGAATCAGCCGAGTCTAAACCAACAAGAACTAATTTGGTGGGAAAAGCCTTTGTGAGGTCGTTACAAGTGCAATATAGATGCTTCCTTCTCTACATCTCTAAACTGAGTGGGCATTGGGATGTATATTCGTGATGACTTCGGAGAGTTTGTACTTGCACGAACATATTGGTTCTCTCCTCTTTGTGATATTGCAATAGGGGAGGCTGTTGGCCTGCATACGACGCTAGAGTGGGTTTCAAACCTTCAATTTAATAATGTTGATTTTGCTTCGGATTGTCACAAGGTTGTTGAGTCCTCTCATACCAACGTAAATGATAATAATAAATTTTGTTGTATTATTAATGCATGTAGACACTTGTATCCGGATATATTTCAAAACTCTCATGTCGAGTTTAGTAGGAGGCAAGCTAATGGTGACACTCATGAGTTAGCAAGGGTAGCCCCATCTGAGCACAGCCCACGCGTTTACGATGATGTACCGTCATGTATTTAACAAATTTTAACTAGTGAAATGCATTGAATTTCTTCATTAAAAAAAAGTTGTGTCTCCTTTCGATAATAATAAAACGATGTAGTAGTAACATTAATCATTTAATGTATTAAGATTTTAAATAGTTTTTAATTTTACATTATGTTAGTCAAAATAGTTTCTTATGTAAAAATATTTTGTTAATATTGTCATATTATTCTTTAGATATATTTATTTATCATCGTATCAGTCTCTATACGTGCTTACTTATTATCATTTCAATCCTATATGAAGAGTTAATGTCAACATTGATGAATTATTTTAACGTCGAGGACTATTTTGACTACAATGTGCGCAAGCAGAGAAAATTTTGTAATTTCAATACATTGAGAAGACTATTGTAACTACTGGTTACACATTCAGAAACCAAAATAACTATTTCTCCGTAAATTCATACTTGTTTTATATATATATAGGGTTTGTCTAACATGTGCAACATTGCACATGTTAAAGAAACTAAAATTAGCAACTTTTTATTGAAAAACTATAACTATTTAATAAAAAATTATATAT
>Ga0228711_1007327_pt1 | contig 16035 bp, 5 predicted proteins | sample MedpolnodulmetaG_2_FD_177996 | JGI IMG/M metagenome (GOLD analysis project Ga0228711, IMG submission 177996) | Root nodule microbial communities from Medicago polymorpha collected in Santa Monica, California, United States - brown nodules | ecosystem: Host-associated > Plants > Roots > Nodule...
AGTTTGACATTTGTTAATTCATTATAAAAACGGTGAATTAGATTAGAAAGTAGATTTATATAAAATTAGGGTTTATGGCTTGGTTTGATTAGGATTACGTCATTAGACTTATCCAACAATCCCAAGAGAAAAAAGGTCTACTCACTCATGATCATCGCAGCCATAGGAGAGGAGAATAAGAACATAAAATAAATAACAAGAAAGTAAAAGAAGAACTTTTATTAAGAAAGACAATTGTCAGTATTGAATTCCAATAACAAAAGATGAATTGTTGTGATAGTTAGCTACTCTATTTATAGTTTACAATGACTTAAGCCCTAAGAAATATAACACTAGAATGTTCCACAAGAAACCACGGGCTTTTAGGTCAGAACTAAACTAATAGGTAGCTTGTCCATGAAGCAGAAGCAGCAAAAGTGGGCTCTGGAGGTTGGCACGGCCGTGCTGCTGGTGGCACGGGCCGTGCCAAGTCTCTGACTTGGGGAGTGACATATTTTTGTCCCATATTTCGTATTTTCATCCCGAATCAACTCCTAATCCTCTTTCTTTTGCTCCAAGACTAAATCTTTAGATATTTGTTCATGAAATATAATAATTTGCAATTGAAGTAAAATAATTCTAAAAGGAAATAATATTTAAATGAAACTAAATCAAATCTAAATAAAATAGACTCAAATAACATATTAAAAACACTAATTTATTGACTCATCAAGGTACAGGGAGGAAGGGGGGCCATTTGAGGGAGGGGGGAGGGGTCGGAGAGCTCCATTTGGTAGCGGATGGTGGTGGGTATCCGTGAAGGTGTGGGGTTGGGAGTCGGAAGTTGGTTTGATGATAACGTTCGTCGGGTGGTTGGTGAAGGAGGTACCACTTACTTTTGAACGAACAATTGGGTAGGAGGTGTTCCCTTACGGGTTAGATTTCCTCGCCTTTTCGCTTTGGCGTCAAATAAATGGGCGACAGTGGAGGAGATGGTGAGGGGTGGGTGGCATGACGGGGGCAGTGCCTGGATGTGGAAGAGGCACCTGTTAGCTTGGGAGGGGGAATGTGTTAGGGAGTTCTCTGTTTTGCTGGATAATATTGTTTTGCAGGATGTTATTACTGACAGGTGGATATGGCTTCTAGGCCCCGTTAACGGTTATTCCGTTAAGGGGACCTATCATTTTCTCACAACTGTTGATGAACCTCTTGCAAGGGTATGTTCGATGATGTTTGACACAAGTATGTTCCGCTGAAGGTGTCACTGTTCGCTTGGAGACTTCTTCGCAACAGACTACCGACAAAAGATAATCTTGTGCGGCGTTGCGTGCTTCAACATGACGACAACAAGTGTATCAGAGGTTGCGATGCTAAGGAGACTGTAGGTTACTTATTTTAGAGTTGTGCGACATTTGGTCGTGTGTGGGTACTTGTCTTCTAGTGGTTAGGTATATCTTTTGTTGCTACAGCCAGGGTCCACGACCACTTTCATTAGTTCAGTCACATTACTGGGTTATCGCGATTTACTCATTCCTTCATGACATTGTTATGGTTTGCGTGTGTCTGGGTACTTTGGAAGGAAAAGAACAATCGAGTTTTCAGTCAGAAGGCTTTAGATCTTCATCAAATAACAGATAACGTAAAACATGTGTCTTATCAATGGTTAAAGGCTAGTCTGAATACTTTCGCCTACAATTACACTGACCGGAGGCGGCACACTTTATCTTGTATGGGTGTTATGTTGTAACTTGTTTTGTTTCTTCTCTTTTCGTGCCGTTTTTTGTGTTGTGGTATCAGTAACCTAACTTTGTAATACTTTTGGGTGGTTCTCTTTCGCACACCTTGTGCGAGATGAACCACTTTATTTGATATATCATATTTTATTTTGGTTTGTTCAAAAAGAAAATTGTTATTAAATTTAGTTAATGGTTTAGATCTGTTGAAAATAAAAATGAGAGCATCAACTCATTTTCACGCACAATTCTATCCTTGTGTCTTCTCCATTTGCATTCTCTCCAACGCATAAGAAAATATGCATAATATTCTAATTTAAAATAAGGGCTTGATTGTTATGGATTAAAATAAAGGGTTAGTGGTGCTTTACCCCCCTTGTAATATAGGTCATTTCCGGTTTTCCCCCCTGTAATTATTTTTCATTTACCCCCTGTAAAAAATTTGTTTTGGAATACACCCTAATAAGTCATTCAAAAACCAATTTTTTTTTCTTCTTTTTTTGCAAAAATTTTCGTTTTTGAATGATCTATTATGGGGTATTCTAAAACAATTTTTTTTTACAAGGGGTAAATCAAAACAAAAATTTTACAGGTGGGAAAACAGGAAATGACCAATATTACATAGGAGTAAAACACTATTAACCCTAAAATAAAAGTGAGTTTGACATAAAATAATTTAGAGATTTTATTTTAGAAATTTTATGAAAAATAAGAATCTATTTTGCGTTTGTTTACTGTAATTAAAATCATTTTTTTAAAACGAATAACTTAGTTTGTTTGAATACAACTGTATAAAAAAAAATTTGTCACAAAATTAGTTCAATCTTTTAAACCATATTTTCTCTCTCCTATAAAAAAATCTATTTTTTCAGAAATTGTTCTTAACATTTCTCATTTGAAGCTATTTTTAAATTATTTTAAATTTTATTTAAAAAAAAAACTGTAATAAACAAATGTAAAACTCTTAAAAATGATTATTTTCTTTAATAATCATAACAAACAAAGCTCTACAAAATTTATACTAAAATGGTAGTTGCAATCAATCGATATGAGATATGCACTGATTCTCTTTTCTGATTTTTCTTTTCGCCGTTTTTTATTTTGTTTGTTTAGTGTTGTATATACTCTTCACTGTTTCGATAATGGTAATTTAATTAGGACACTAGATCCAATTTAAACTTCTACTTTTTCCCTTGCAATTAAATCCAAGTAAAAGAAACCAAAATAGCGACAATTATTATCACTCTGTCTAAATATGGTGGTGTGGCCAATGTCACTGGTGCTAACTACTACTCCATCCATATATATCATTAATTGAGTGAATCTAAAAAGTAAAATTTACTTATATTTAGAAACGAAGGGAGTACCATACTACCATTTTCTGCATCCCAAACATTCAAATACAAGGATCCATACGGAGGAATTTTTTATTTGTCACAAGTTTTTGATTTATGGCAAGCATCTTCTCCAAAAATTTGGTGAGTTGTAGGGGATTTAGATGGAAAAAACATAGAGGATTCTGTGTAAGTTGTTCTCATTTTAATTTTTAATAAATATAATCGATTTATTTTATGGTTGAGTGAGAGACTTAATTGTGTCCTATAAAAGCCTATTTAAAAGACTATAAATAAGGATTTAATTTAATCTCTCTATTTTAAAATTTGTATTTTTTTTTTGAAACAATTATTGACAAAACTTTTCTTACTTTTCGATCAAAACCCTGATTATTAAACTCTCCTTTCCCTGTAGATCACAGAGTTAACATTTTTCTTTTTTTAACTTTCTAGTTCCTCCCCATTACCTATCTGCCTCATCTTTTTTTTTTAACGTACTAAACTTTTCTTGTGTTTTATTTGTTTTCTCTATTTTTTATATTCAAATTAATAACATACACATTTAATCTTACTCGATGATGCATTTTCTCCATCGGATTTAGCCTTTTGCAGCCCACATGAAAACCATCATATCATATTCAGTCTTAAAACAGGCTAAAATAAAGCTATGAGTTCTCTCCATTATAAGATTTGATTTGATATATATGAGGGGAAAAATTATTTTGAGTATCTAATACGAACAAGGTCTCAACGAAGACCTCAAATCTTAAGTGAGACTAACATTTTATTATAATGTTGAAATGTAATAATATAAAGTTATTGATATATGATTAATAAGTTCCGCTTAAGACATTTGTCTGAAGTGTTGAGTTGGAGGAATTGAATGTTTATTAGGTACTACTATTAAAAAATTATAAATGAGTGACGTGTACTGTGAGACCTATTTAAGTATCCAAAAATTGAAGTTGGTGTAAAGTTTGTAATTTTAAGGTTTCTTTTTTATGTTGCCATGTTTATGTTCTGCTATTTCAAGGTTGTTTTAAGAATGTATACCAAGTGTTTACCGAATTGCATAAGAAGGTACCAAGTGTTTACCGAATTGCTTAAGAAGGACATGCTTTACTGGTATTGTTTTCGGAAACCTCTCGGTCTCTCCAAGGTCTTGTAAGCATGTGATTTGATCGATCATTTCGAAGACCACCTATAATCAATCGAGCAAACACATGCACATATTTTTATTCGTAGTTGAATAAGATTAAAGACCGTAAATTTCGCACTATTACTAACCTCTGATCACGTGTTGAAGTCTTTAGTTTGGTTGTTATAGGATTCAAAATTTGCTTTCTACATTTTCGAACTCAAAATTTAAAGTGCGCATAAAAAAACACTAAATTTTGAGATTAATACCCTCGTTTGGGCTGCTTAGTCCTCAGCCGCCGCCCCTTTATATACTGATTTCGGTGTATTTAACTTTGGAGATTCACTCATCATAACCTATGCTAATATAAGCTTGTTATATTAAAAACAATTTCATCAAGTGTGTAAGTTACTTACTTGTAGGGGGTGTGCGTAGAAAAAAAACATGTACATGTGGGTGTTAAATTTATAATGTGAATCACATGTAGCCACATTTGTGGGCTTCGGCAGTCTTTAGAGGACCGGAGTTGGAAGTGGGTGGGTCAATGGAACAAATGTATCAAAGTCAATAGCACACAACTCGGAAGATGGTACACTTATGCTACATTCTTGACTGTTGGTTTTTTCTCAGACAGACTTAAATTAAATTATCTATTATCTATTTATGTCTCAGTTGATACAGATCAAATTATATATACAAACTGATTTTTCTTTAAATTCTTTAAACAACAAAAGTTACAGGGGTAGTTCGAATTTTGTAATCTGAAAAAATAAGAAACGTGTCTTACTATTTGTGGTGTTCAGATTATAAAATCTAAACTACTTATTTGTTTTGATTTTATAATCCGAGTTGGTGAAAAACTTATTTTTCCACACAAAAATAAGGGAAAAATTGTTTTCTTAAGAAAAAAATAGGACACGTGAGAAATGCATAAAATGGAGGAAAAAAGTATCATTATATTTTTTTCACCTCATTCTTTTACTACATATCTTCGTCAATGTAAGTTTAAAATGATCGATAAAGTAATGATATACGTTATAAAAAAGCAATCAATGTAATCTTAAAATTTAAAAATTACATATAAATGAAGACAAATATTTATCAAAAAATTGGCAACTAAGATGGAATAGATAGAGAATTGACTAGTTAATTAGAAGGCATTTCTGAGAATAAGTTTTTTTTTTTTATAAATAGAGATCTTAGATCTTATGAGCTTGAAAGCCATGTGAAATATATTTAATTTGAGGATTGTGGGGTGTACTCACAAATTATTAAGCACTATTGGGCTTTTGCTCTCCAATTGGGCCTTTCTTTGTTTGTTGGTCTCTGTCGTTCTTTCTTGAAAATTGCTTTTCTCACATGTGTTTTTTTTCCTAAAAACACATGGTTCTTTCTTTCCAGCCGTGGTTAACTACCACTGGTTCCAGCTGCAGTTAACTACAACTGGTTTAGCTGCACTTAAGTGAGGTTTCTAGCAAAACATCAATTTGGATTCTGCGCGTTTCAGTCGAAAAAAAATAAAAAAACGAGACTTATTCAGAATGTTACAAAACTTTGCAAATCTTTCATATGTATTTTTATAGAGGTGTCTGTAAAGTTTCTTAGAATTCGGACTAAGTCTCAATTCATTTTGATTTTTTGACCGAACCGCACAAATACGCAAATTTTTTTCAAGTGTGTGTCCGAAAAAGTGACTTAGAGGTTGAATTTTTTCATAATTTTTTGCACACATGTTTAGGACAAAAAACACAACGTCTCCCACAAAAAAATTGAATTTTTCAACAAGTGACAGATTAAATATGAAATATTAACGCGCCTAAAACTCAAGACACCAAAACATCAAAACATCGACTTAGAAATTGAATTTTGAGCTGTTTTTGTGCAGACACCTCTATAAAAATACATACAGAGGATCTGCAAATTTTTATAGTATTTCGACTGAGCCTCAATTTACATTGATTTTTTTTACCGAAACACGTAAAATGATAATTTTTTTTCCAAAGTACGCGTGCAAAAAAGTTACATAGAGATTGAATTTTTTTCATTATTTTTTGTACACATGTTAAGGACATAAAAAAACATTTCCCACAAAAAATAGAATTTTCGGACAACCAAAGGATTAAATATGAATTTTTAACGCGCCTAAAATCAAGAAACCAAAACATCAAAACATCGATCTAGAAATCGAATTTTAAGCTGGTTTTTTGCAAACACCTCTATAAAAATACATATAGAGAATCTGTAAAGTTCCGTAGCAATCCGAATAAGCTCTATTTATTTGATTTTTCGACCGAAACACGTAAAATCACAATTGATTCTCTGCCTGGAACTGCAATTAAGTGCAGTCAAGCCAACGGTAGTTAAGTGTAGCTGTGGGAAAAGAAATTTTCTTCTTTCTTTGTAGGAATGTTTTTTTATTCACTTTAAGCTAAGCTGGAATAATGAAAAGACGTTTGATGGTTGCCTAAGAGTTAGATGTGAAGAGAAAGTGAGAAGAGAGAAAGATATAAGCGAAAGTGAGTAAAAAAAAAGGTGGATAATGAATAAGATTTAATGCATTATTTGATATAACAGAAAAAAGAGAAATAAAGAGATAAATGTTAATAATTATGTTTAAAAGCACACGAATATCCCTAAAATAATTATAGAGGGACTTGCAGTCCAAGGCCAGAAATTATACCTTCACAGGTTTTCTTGCTTCTCCTTCTCCGAATATGATTAGGAGTTTGAAATATAAGATAACCTTAGGATTTGGTAAAGGAGATGTTAAATCCATATAGCTCATATCCAACATAGGGAATCAGATTTGTCTCTGTCAGCTGGATAGTTTCAAAATTGCTAGTGTACATGTTGTTATAGGAAGTCCCTGTTTCGACTAGGACTCTGCGGACATCAAAGTTTTCCATGTATGCCTGAATGACTTGTGGTATTGCAGCATTTGACACTCCACCATGCAATTTATTGTCATAGAATGCAAATGGAGTCCATAATCTCTGACCGAAGTCACGACGAGTTGATCAGTGTTTAACAATTCCTCGAACCTTCTCTTGATCATGTGTATCGTAGTATGACTTATTCCCCCTCCTATAATTACATGGGTAAAATGAGTTTGCTCGCAAGTGCATGAGTAAGGAGTTAACTCGATATTTTTTGGAAAATAGGGGAAGTTTTCGAGACGATCAACTGCTATAGCCACCTCAAGAAATTTTTTACTGTCACCCCTTCGATGACAATCTTCATTCGTTTTCTTCAGACAAGGGGATTCTACCTTTTTTCTTTCAAGTGAGACATTTTTTTTGTATTGCCTCAAATTTCCTCGTTGTATGAGGATTTTGATGGTATCCTTGATATAGATACAATCCTCAGCTGTGTGACCATGACACTTTTGGAATTGATAGTAATTGCTTTTGTCTGCTCTTGCTTTTGCTGTAGCAGCTTTTGGGAATTTGATTCCAGCCTTCTTGAAATATGCAGAGGTGCATTCAACGAGGATTTTATTCCTCGACACCGCAAGAGGTGTGTATTCAGCAAAGCGGCCAATGGTTCACCAACCTTCTTTTTAGGGATTTCCTTCCTCTTTCTTTTTCAAAAGTGGCCTCTAGGAGGATTAAACTTGAAAATCTTGCTTCCTCCGATTTTTCAAGTTGTCATCGTATATCTTCTCATCATACCTGATGTAGTTATTGCAACCTTCATGAAATCATCCAGAGAACAGGGCTCATCCACCCCAAATTCTTGAAATCGATTCCTGGTCGTGGACCTTTTTCAATCAAATAGATCCTCATTTTTTCATCAACTACTCAGACTTATACAACTTCTTTGTTATATCTCTCTCGATGTAATATTAGAGAGATTCATTTTTCCCTTGTACTACGGCCTCGTGGCTAGCAACCATTTAGGTTGTGTCCTCGAAGTTGTGAAACGTGCATTGACTTCATGGCAGAGTCCCCCCCAAGAATTGATGAAGTTACTTCAGGGGATATTTTACCATAAATATTGCGATAGTCGAGCACAGCTTTGATGTTTTTGATATGCTTGTCTGGATCAGAGGTTCCGTCGTATGTTTTCGTCTGAGGGGGCTTCTCTAATCCGACGGGGATTCAATTTTCCTTGATCTTTCTAATGAACGTTCCATGAACTGGCCAATTATCATAAGAGGACGATGACGACCATGAACGTCTGGAAGTACGCCTTCATTTGTGTCGTTATCTCGATGGTTTTATGGAGTTGGGCTCCATCCCAGTCTGTGATGTTAGGGAGTAGGAGACCGTACTATTTGCCTAGGGATAAGAGATCTTCCTTGTGCTTCTTAAGCTGAAGATTCTTCCATGTCCTTGATGCTCTTGTTTTTCCCATCGATCACCTTATTTTGGTGATGAAGGGCTCGAATAATGTTGTTGAGCAACACATCGTAGAGAAGATTGTGCTCATTCAGACTGTTGGAAGAGGTGAACCTATAGTTAGGGCCTCACATGGACGGATCATCAGCTGCATTGGTTGAGGGTTGACCTCCAACCTAGGGGTTTCGACTGGAGATGGAGTCAAAGACTCTTCATTGTGGTTGACGTGACGAATTTCACTTACGTGTTGGTTGGTTGCAATGTCAGCCATTCTGAAATGTGAATGTATTTTGGTTTTTTTGAGTAGTTTCGTTATTTTGGTAGAAAAAAGAAAGGAATAACTGGTTGCCACAAACGGTGCCATTAATTTTACCTGACCAACATAACATCGTCCAATGCGGTGAGCTGGTTACTTTGAACGACAGGGGATGGTGTACCTACAGACACTTCGACACTCAATTTAGTTTATGAGTAAAAATGCGGTTAAGGGTTAAATAAACCGCCTTTGGGGACTGTGTAAAGTCCCCTTTATAGAGGTGCAATTTTCCGTTTGATTACAGCCTTTCGTAGCCTTTTGCTGGACAGTTATAATATGAGTTTGAACTAAGTGATCGTAAGATAATATTGTTACGATGATATTGACACTCTTTGAGAGTTGTAAAGCGGCGCTGGTGAATAAATAGAGTAATGTATCCTAATTTTGGAATGGCAGTGACATATTTTTTTGGGTGAACTGTGGTAGTGACAATCGGTCATTTAAATGAAATATTCCTTGAATGAAAAACATATCATACAGTTTTATGATGCAGTGGATGAATGCCACCCTAACTAAAGATATGCAACTAAAATGTATATAATATATTATAAGAATAAGAATATAAAACCGTGCTATATCGTTATATATACTTTCCAAGCAAGGCAATTTTCTAGTCAAAATAGCTAGCATGTCTCCATGCACTTAAAGTTAACATGCCTGATTTGGTTCATGTATCTGGACTAATAAGTACTTAATGACAATCACATAGATGGTTTGCGAAGAGAGAAAAGAAAATCAATTCATGATAGTTTAAATTAAAGTGGGTGATGGTGAGGCGCATATGGAAAGTGTTTAGGAAGTCGTTACTTTGAAATAATAAAATTAATTATTCACTCCAAAAGTTTGGTTGTTTATGAGTTGTATATACTTCTTATGTAATTTTCTCTTTATTAGTTAGAGATGTATTAATTAGTCTTAAACTAAATAAGTACCCATTAACATTTCTGGATTAGACGGGAAAATATTTGATCCCTCAAAAACATAGAGGATCAAATTAAATTATCTTTTACAATTGCAAGATATCCTCATCTAAAGTTTTCTAACAAAATATAGATCAGTATATACTCTTAAAAAGGCTCACTTTTCTATTTTTATGCTGTAATTCACTTGGTGCAACAAAACTTCTTTTGGTTAATATCTTGGAACGTATGGTGCTGAAGGTCATTACCCTTGACTAGTTAATTACGATACTTTTCTGAATAATCGGATAGAATTGTTATCCTACAAAAATAATTTGGTTATTATCGGTCAAATTCAAGTCTCCATGTCTTAAGTAGAAAAGGTTTTATTCATGAATGCTCGTAATTAGTTCTCCATTTACTTTGATAACACACCAACTCCAAATGAATATTACGTGATCAATTCAAAGAGAAAATGTTATAATCCAAAGCATAAAAACTTAATCCAAAGATAAATAACAAAAACGATCCATGAAAGTCAATTTGACCAGCATCTTCATGTGAAAGATGGCCCACTTTTGAGATAGCACACATCCAACTACTATCTCAAATTAAAATTGTCCACATACATTTGCATGCTACGTGAAGCCAAATACAATCTAAATACAAATCTCTCTCTAGCCGTCCTTTACTGCTTTAATAAAACAGACAATTAGTTGCTTTAATTTCTTTTATCAATTTTTGCTACTTGCAATTTCTATTTCTTTATCTAATTCATTGATTTTTTTTAGATTACTTAATTTATTTATTCTTTGACCACCTTTTCTTAGAATGCATGCACAATACTGAAAGGAATATATATATACAAAGAGTCCAGCTTTAGAATACATCATGAGAAGAAAGATAAACTTAAATTAAAGTAAATGAGAGAAAGATATAAAGAGGAGAAAATACTTTCATTTCTTTTTGCCCAAGGAAATACTTGCACGATACTTGCAACGTAAATTATTGGTGGTTCTCCAAAGTTGGTGGTTTAGTTTCCTTTGTATATTTTTGGTCTAAAGGATCTGTTAAGGAATCTTTCAATTTGTAGCTAATTCTTTCGGGTAAAGCAATTAAAAATGTGGTATTAAAGTAAGTAGAAGAGGACCACATGATTTGCATCCTAATGCCCATACAACATATATATACTTTAGAGAGCTTGTCCTAATTAAATACCCAAAGTGAATAAGAAACAAATCTCTTTTAACTAGACTCTAGAATACTGTAGTTTTACCTGCCAAATACATAAATAATTGAGGGGAGTGAGAGGTTACAATCAATTTTTTTGACAGGAAGTTTCAATCATCGCTAAATATATAATTTGTTTTTATTTTATTGATAGAGTTAGTTTTTAAGGTACATAAACCCATCCATTGGTTCAGGACGGTACAAGAATACTGCCTAATTTATGTTGTGATTTTATAGGACCTTTTCTTTTTGAGTCTGAAGCATATCATGAATTATTTTATAACTTTTTGACTAATATATTATAATTTTTGTAAGGAAAATGCTCATCCAACTAGAAAATTGTAGCAAACCATTCACAACTAATTGTGGTTGGCTATTTTCACCACTATATATGTTCTAGGTGATTTTCACCAAATTCTGGGAAACAAATTTAATATGCAGCTTCATTTTTACCTCACAAAACACACCCACGAAATTTCTCAAAAGTAAAGATTTAGTACATATAGCTGCTTTTGTAAATATAAAAGTTTAAACTAATTTTCATAATTTAATTTCTTTATCATATACTACCATCCTGCATTATAAGTCTCATAGTAAAATAGCAACAATTTATCAACCTTTTCTAACGATACCATCATTTAGTTAAATAGTAGTAATTCATTTAACTATTTCACCACTACCTTCAAACCACATTAATTAATACTAGTAATGTGTATTTTAAACTACACACATAATTGTATGATAGACCTTAATATTGCTAATCATTTTCTTTAGAAGTGTATATGACTTAAAATATGACACTGATAGGTAAAAAAATGACATTGATCATAATAAAGCGGAAGAGGTATTATTCAAAGCGGTTTAACCAATGATCTACTGTCTAAGTGTCCCCAGAGTCAATTAACTAGAGTTTATTTTATAATACTTTCACTGTTTTGAAAGATAAACGATTAATTTAAGAAATTAAACTGAGTTTAATTTATTCACGATAGAGTAGCAATGGTATATAAAACATCATTAAACGAACTAACAACATATGACTTGTTACATCTTTTTAATTGATATGACTGCAAACTATTGAATGTATGTGTAACTATTGATATGACAACACACTATTGAATGTATGTGTAACCGTTAAATGATTATCTATCCTATATATAATGAAAACTACCCATTTTCAGCATTTTTGGGTTGAATTTTTTCTTTTAAATAATACACTTAATTTTCAATACAAATAACACATGTAATAAATATATAAAAATATATTTTTTGTTTGTTTTTTTCCTTTATCATTTAAAAAATGTAACAAACTAGATGAATATATTTATATTTACTTTTTCATCATTTAAACAACTTTTTCTATAATAAAATTGTTCTCGATGTCATTAAAAAAAGAATTTAGATTGTATTTTTTTTTGTTATATTGTATTATTGTCGGTGTCGTTAAAATAAATAATCATGATTAATTTGATTATTTTATAACTTGAAAGCAACAAACATTTATATTTTTTTAGTTTTAATCAAAATCAAAATTTCATAAAAAAACACTGTTCATAATTTTCAAACGTTAGCGCAATAAAAAGAGCGGAAAGACGGGCACGTGAGTGTCCGTCTTTTCGCTAGTGTATATAAATAAAACCCATTAAAACTATTAGTTTAAAGAGTAGAGTCTAAAAAAAATTAAGGGTGTTAAGAAAAATTGTCTCAAATGTGTGTGATTATTACTAAATTATCCTTAATTAAATATATATTTGATGATAACTTTTTTTTATACAAGAACAAATTAGTAGTATTAATAAGAAATGTATTTGAAAAAAAAGGGTAGCTAACACATCTAAAAATTTGTATTATATTTAGGGACAATTTTTTTTTTAAACTACTCGGAAAAAAAAAGACGAAGGGAGTATTACATAGATCTCTTCAAAATGTTTTTCTTGAGGCACTAAAATTTGACGATGAATGCAATACCGACCTGCCGCCAAATATGAGTGTACGTGCTATATATATTTTTTCTTCATATACAATAACCACAAATATTTTAGACAAAGTGGGTTGAACATATAACATTTTAATATTTGGATATAAATTTATAAAAAAAATTATTCTTAAATATTATTTATTTTCATAAATCAAATTTACATATGATTTTCCAGATATATAATTTACATATGATATTCCCACGAACATAACTCGATCCACAGGAATATTGAGATATAAATGGTCGGATATAAAAAAATTATTTTAAGAAGTAAATTTTAAATCAATAGATTATTTGATAAAAAAATTACATGTAATTTCCCAATTTCATGTGAGAGTACACAACTATCAATAACTATCCACTTTTCGCTATTTAATTTTTTAATTTTTAATTTTAAAACTAAGTATATTTTTTTTCAAAAGTTCTTCGATATCTCAAAAACGACTAAACACATTTATAAGAATAATGTTACTTTCTACTTTTTTTAATGGAGTGCTCACGATAGGGAATCAGATTCCCTACGGTTACAGCAGGGTACTGTAACTGATTCAGGCCATTCAATTTTAAATTGATGGCTGAGATTATTTTGCTGTGTAAAAATGTGATTAAATCTGGACCGACGAATCTTATATCTACGGTTAAGATGTGCTACAACATACAACTACGTGTAATATTTACAGCAACAAATCCTAATCCCTCACCATAGTGAACCATTGACCTTTAGTGGACTTACATTATTAATATATTAAGCTCCAACAAAAGATTATGGTCAATCCACTTGATTAATTAAATATAAACCTCAACCTCCAAAAAGAAAGTCTATCCATCTTAGTGCCCTTATCAAAATTTGTCATCAAGTATTTAGAGTAACTTTGTGCCTTGTCAACTCTAAGCAAAAGATCAAAGTAAGTAAAATAATGTATTAATTAAGAAAACAGAGAAAAATCATGTAACGATATAAAAAATCTAATATTAGACAACACTTTGAATATTGTCATAAAAATAAAAAAAACACCACTTGTAAGAAAAAGCACAAATATGAAATTGGAATAGACATGAAATTAATTAACTTACATACAAATATGAAATTAGGTGTTGGTCTTTCTCCAAATAATGAGGCCTTGGTCGCTGTCTAGTCAACCAGAAATTAAAGATGCATATATGGTAGTGGTATTGATATGCCAATAAGTTACGGAAGGAATAGTAATCAATCTTTTCCCGCACAAGTGGGATGCATTATTTTTCCCTCCAAAACAAAAGGTTAAAGAGTTTAGTGGTTTCGAGTAACATCAGTGTACGAAAATGGAAACCAATTGTACAATCTTAGTTTGTCGTTGTCAGAGTTTATAGTAAAGTTTTTGTGGCTGAGCTCGGGTGTGGGGGCATGCGGCATGCCGACTCTCAATTTGTAAAATGCAAAAACCATCATGATGGTGAAGAGTGAAGACATCCAATTTCCTCAGAAAAGTTGTAGCTCAGTAATAATAGGTTATGGTTCAAAACAACTAACGCGTATGAATCCATATGAATTAAGGATATTGAGCGTTATTGATTATCGACGAATCAATAAACGGGTCAAGGTAAGGTCCATCGAGATGGTCACCTCGTCATGCCACGTGGTGCAACATAGTGGCGGAGCCAGGATTATTGTAAATCCCGGGCAAAAAAAATTAGCAACACATTTATAGGTATTTACATAAGAAATTGCAAGCAAATAATAAAAAAATCTAAAGAAATTGCCCAATTTATAGGAATTTATATGAGAAATTCATAAGAATTTACATAAGAAATTGCAAAAAAATTGGGCCGGGGCCCGGGCAAGTGCCCAGGGTCGCCGGGCCATAGAACCGTCCCTGGTGCAACACATGATTCGACTTCATGCACCACATCATAATAAGTATCACCTTGGAGTGGTGCACAAGGCATGATTCAACATTCTAAGATACATAAGGAACCACCAACTTCCACCTCGTATTCATTAAAGCATAACTAATTTTTGGATAGCTACCTGGTTGTTCTTATATATAGGGACCTCATTTGAACCAGATAAACACCCCCTCCTATCTTGTGTTCAGTTACACTAAAGACATCTTCATATATACTTGACTCGTTCCTACTTACAGATGATTCACTTAAACCAGATAGACGCCATCTCTAATCTCATAACTAGCCGAATTAAACCTAAGGAGAAAAAATAGCGACCAACAAGGAGTCTCATACCAAATCCATTACAATAGATATGGGGCCTCGTCCCCAATATAATTACCTTATTGATTAACTCTTGGAGAAGAAGGGCACAAGCAGTCACCGTGATTCTACTAATCAGTGAGATGAGGAAACCCCCTGCTTTAAAGGCACACCTCGTCTGTTCATAGAGGAACATATTGTCGCCAACTACGGGGCCTCGTTAAAACTATTACCTAAGGCTCAAGCAACTAGCTTATGGCTTGAACCAGGAGGTAAATCCCCCGCAGAAAACTCTAAAAACAATGGACATTACTAAGACCCAACCAACAACAATAAAATAAATGGAGGCTTAGGGCCCGTTTGGTGCACACGATAGGATAGAGATAGGATATGATAATGAACTGGATAATGACATGATAGGATAGTAACATGATAAACACTTATCATATCCCATGTTTGGTTAACACATGATAAGAAAGATGATAGCATTATTTAATCCTATCATGTGTTTGGTGCAATATTGACATGATATGATATATATTATACTTAAATGATAAAATTACTCTAAAAAAAGTGATAAAATTATATTTAGATTTTTTTAAAATTAAACTTTAATTTTTAATAATATATAAGCAATTGAGTAAAGTAGGGTCGTGAATTATCTTCTTCAAATACCACCCACCATAGTAGCAATTATTCTTGAAAACTCGATCACCATGGTAGCAATTGTAACAAGAGATTGAAGGAACGCCATACAGTGTAGCAATTTTAGAAGGAACAACTAACATCTAGATTTACATAAATTAAAGAATAAATAAGTAACAAGAAGGCCTAGTATCGATTGGGTTCTGAACGTAATCGAAGCACAACAAGAAAGAAAAAGATTAGAAAAAAAGATTGA
>Ga0228711_1007329_pt1 | contig 16035 bp, 10 predicted proteins | sample MedpolnodulmetaG_2_FD_177996 | JGI IMG/M metagenome (GOLD analysis project Ga0228711, IMG submission 177996) | Root nodule microbial communities from Medicago polymorpha collected in Santa Monica, California, United States - brown nodules | ecosystem: Host-associated > Plants > Roots > Nodule...
AAAAATGAAAATTGAGAGAAGAGGGCCCGACTTGGAACCAAAAAATGAGGTATTTTAAAATACCTCTATGCCGAAATTTTTGCTGAAAATCAGAGCCGAACGGCGTATGAATGTAATTTAAACGGCATGTGTCGGTGACATCTTAGGTCAAAAATTGGGGTATGACAATGGGTAGAGACAAAAAAAAATTTAAAAAAAAAGAGACTATAGGTTGTCTATAAGGCTTTATGTTAATAAAAATATGGGTTTAAATGCACTTTTAGCCCTCTAGCTTCTAAAAACTTGTGATTTTGGTTGTTCGACAAAAAAAAATGCGCCCTAACTTAAAGTTAAGGGACCAAACTTGCTGAGAAAAAACCACATGTCTCAAAAGATGGGACCAAAATCGTTATTTTATGAAGATAAGGGGCCAAATTGCTATTTCTTAAAGAAAATGGGCAAAAATTGCAGTACTTTGTAAAATTAGGAGGTAAAATTGTTTTTTTGTTTTGTTAGTGGGCCAAAATCGTAACTTTTGAATAGTTAAGGGGTCAAAAGTGTATTTAAGCCAAAAGCATATAATATTGAGGATTGGGATGAGACCCAACAAGTTGAGAAAACTGCTCTTCTGACTTCCAAAATGTCTCGAGACATTCCGAAAATAGCAAAATACCCCCAACGGCAGTTAACTGCCGCTCGTGCCCAACAATATTTAATTGTCGTTGTATCAACAGTGGTTAACAACGTTGTACCTGCGACGGTTAACAGTTAATTGCACCAACAACACTTAAGTGTCGTTGCTCACTTGTAATATAGAGCAAAGGCATAACCCCCACATACATACATCTACCTTCTTTTATTTTTCCACCATATGCATTCATTCATTTTCTTAACAAGTTAAACTAGCTCACCTAAATTGACACCGAGGAGAACTCAACTTGAAACCTTGAGGAGGAGCACACATCAAGTCACAAACCAACACCACTAGACATACATTCAATCTTAAAACACATTCATTCATTCAAATAATTTAAATCATGTATTCAAATCACTCAAGTCATTCATTTACATCATCCAACAAAAGAATAAATTTAAACCAAAATTATTCAATTATTTACAACCAAAGGTCCAAAAACAAGTAACCGTAAAACTAACGCCTCCTCAATTGCTGCCCATTCTTTCTGGATTTGATACGTGGCGGCTGGGCACATCTCATCATGCATCCTCCTCATGAGATCACGAAAGTATTCTATTGAGTCACCATCACACAACCCCTCATACATCATGTCGAAGAGGGTCTGTATGATACCTATTGTGTTAGGAAGATCTCTGAAATGACCCTCCTAAATAATGACCTCCTCATGAGCCTCCCTATGGGGTGGTGCAACCCCTCATACATCATGTCGAAGAGGGTTTGTATGATACCTATTGTGTTAGGAAGATCTCTGAAATGACCCTCCTAAATAATGACCTCTTCATTAGCCTCCCTATAGGGTGGTGCATGCACCCCATCCATAGATGGGATTAACAGTGCATGAGAAACACTCTTCAATCGCACGATCCTCAACAACACTAAGAAACCTCGTCATCAGCTCCACATTGTACTATTGAGAGATATGCTCCTCGTGCCTCATCATCATCCCTATGATGGGGATGTGTAGAAGACATGTCACATCATCAAGTGTTGTAGACATCTCCATAACATGCAGATGTAAGTTATCGGTCTTCTCGTGCTACCTCTCCGAAAATGCAGTAATCATCGCATTACTAACGGTAGAAAACCCATTATTAAGTAGTGGGAAAAGATCGAATCCATAAACTGGAGTCCAGAACCAGTCGAAACGGTCTGGTGGGAATGTAAGTGTGGCAATCTTTCTCCCATTTCCAATGGCCTTACCACATTTTCGTGACTCTGAAAACACAAAAACAAAACAAAAAACGAACTTGTTTAAAATATATTAACCAAAATAAACATTTGAATGATAAAGTAATATAATTATACCTACATCAACGTCATTCCAAATCTTGCAGGCGACACGATTAGCAAAGACGACAACAGTGACAGAACATAAGGGCCCTCATGAAAAGCATCAGGAAGGGGTATCAGTGTGTCGTGCTGCTAAGTCTGCTCAGGCTCCTCAACCTGGCAGTACTCATTACGAAAATGGTCATGGTAGTGCTCCTCAGCAGCATTGTAGTATTGCTCCTTAGTAACATAATACTAGTCTTTAGAAGGGTCCAAAACTTGGGATGCATCGTCTGTGAAGTCCCTTCCAAACCACTCCTAGGATTATGTCCCCTCTTAGACATAGGGTTTGCAGCCTGCCTCTCCCTGCGTGCACTAGAGGTATCGTTTCTTTGATGAGTTTGCGCCTATGTTGGTTGTTAGACATATATGCACAACAAAAAACGATGAAAAAATCAATGAAAAACTAATTCAGGCATTTATATATTGGTATAGATTACTATCAAAAAGAGTTCAAATAATTATAAAATAGTTTAAATAAACAGTAAGAACGTAAAGAAAAAATCCACCCAAGTGATGTATCCCTCTATATATACATATTGGTATAGATTACTATTAGAAAGAGTTCGAATAACGATAGGAAAAAAAATTGTCATTAAATTTGTCGTTTTAACACTTAGTAGTAACAGAGTTAGAGATGAATTTTCTTCTTGGGGTGTCCGGGGTTCGAACCCCGACCCCTGCATATAATAATGCATTGTCCTACCAACTGAGTTATGCTCACGAGACTCTCCTTTTTCATCTCTAATAGATGATTTTAACTCTATGGAATCACCTCAAACACAACTTCAATTGGAAAAGTTTTTATTTTTTATTTTTTGACGGATCAATAGTAAAAAAGTTCTATCTTTTATATATTTGGCAACTTTAATTTTAAATATACAAAACTGCATTGAAAATTTTGAGGTGTCCATTTCTTAGATTTGGTCACCCCTAAAATAAATATTTGGCTCCTCTCCTAGAATGGAGTATCATTTAAAGAAGTATATACTCTTTTTTGTAATTATATTACCATTGACAATTTCACATTATTTTTGTATGAAGTCACAAGAAATGGTGATAATTGAATTGGTAAGAGGATGTTGAGTGGAAATTGGAGAGCAAAGATTGCCGAACTCAAAGAAATAGGCCTCATTTTCGTGAAGACTTTTTTCTATTCTAAATAAACAAATAAAATTATCAAGAATGCAAAACAATTTAATTAAGCTCATGCTTTAACTACTTTTTTCTCTTCCAAATTAACATCAATATATATTTTCTCTAGAGTACAAAGATTATAAATTAAGAAACCAAACAATGATGTATAGGTCTGCAAGCTGGAACAAATTTTCTGATGATTACTTCAAACATGCCACAAGTAGTAGTTCTTCATCATCAATATCTCCAGGGCAAAGATCATCTAATGATTTGCCTACATATGACCCCATTGTAGAGTTGGCTAAGAAGGAGAAAGCACGTGTTAAATTCTCTGAGAATGCAGTGCATGTTATCCCTTTTGTTTTGCTTGTTTGTGCCATCATTCTTTGGATCTTTTCAAATCCAGGTGAATTATATATATACAATGATATAATAAGAATTTTCTTCATTTTTAAATATTGGTGACATTTATTGAGTATTTATTCATTTGAAACTATAGCAACTGAATCCTTCATTTTTCAATTTCTCTTGAAAAATGAAGATGATCTCTACTCCAATAAGATAATCTCTACTCCGGTAACAAAAAACATGTTTGGTGACACTTATGTTAGATCTAAGATCCGTAGGTGTGTTGGCGTTTACGAGTTTTCCCCAACACATATAGCTTGGTCTATAATCATAACAAAAAACATGGATGCCCTAAATTATATATTTTTATTATAGTTTTATTTGGTTTTTTTTAAGGAAATCAAAACAACGTGTATTTTGTTTTATCCTCCTATGAATTCTTTGATTTAATTAGTTTGATTAATTTCATTATTTATTTTTGAAAAAATAGAAGTGGGAATGCTAGGAGATCCTATTGGAGCAAGAATTGAAGGATTGGGTCTTGATGGAGAAATGGAAAGCGATAGCGACGGTACACAAGCTGGTGTCTTACCTATTATGGGCTTAGAAGAAATATCCACAAAAGAACTTGGAGCTGAAAAATATTTGATAAATCTAAAGAACTTTAAGTGAATGATGTATAAATTTATAAAGTTTGATATATGTGTGTCTTAAGCTCATGTCTTTGCAAATTACAACTGGGGGAGGTGGATATGGGTAGGCTAGCTTTAATATGTTGTAAGATACTGAAGCTAAAAGAAGTTATAATATTCTTAAATGTTTTTCTAAGTTCTGATCAAAGAAAGCTTCACTGTTTTTTGGTACTTCTAACCATTTTATATAGGTGAGATAATTATCAGGAATTAGTGTTTGTGAAATTTTAGAAAATTGTTTTAGTATATATGTTGTCTACGTACTTTTTCTTTTTTTTTTTACCAATATACATATACACATAGACCTATGAAAAATGAAAAGTACTATACATTATCTATATATTATTGAACGAAATTTATTTGAGTTATCAAATAAAATAATAAAAATACAAGTGTTTCGTGCAACGAGTTGGTGAGAATAAATGGCAAGAATGATGTGTTGTGCAGAGTTCAACAAAATTTTGACATTTCTCATGATAGTATAATCAAAACTTTAATATCTATTTCGAATAATATTACTTATTGAGTCAAACTAAATATAAATTTTCACTTTCATGACTAATTTAATCAGTTAATCTTGCTATATGAGGAAAAAAAACATAACCAGTTTGCCAAGCTTTGTGAAAGACAATATTACATGCACATCTAGAATGAACTTAATTAAAAGTCAAACCTAAAGGCTAATTGGCAGTTCAATACCGTTTAACCACCGCCCAGCTAACATAACCCCTTCTTATTCCACCAACTTGTTAAAATGCACGCCCTAATATATTATTAGTACTACATAGTATCAATTATACAATAATCTTTTCATTAAAAAAATTGATTAATTATTAAGCATGGGTAATGTAGTAGTACTTTTTTGCATTTGTATCAAATCAAATCATACCATGATGTCATTTTTTAAATTAGTTTTTAAAAATATGTATAACTACATGGTAAAATTTGTTAGTTCATTTAAATTTTATCATTCTATTCAATTTATTGTTTTTGGGAGTTAGACTTAGGTCATCCAATAAAGAGCAAACTTCAAGTATATAAGTTGGACACATGATGCACCTAATTAATTTATAGCTCCCTTAACCAGTTAGCTCATTTCTTTCACAACATGGAAAAGTTGCTTCTTCTTTTTCATCTGTTTTCTTTGGCAACTATCACATGTTCAGCAACTACCTACACTGTGGGAGATAGCTCTGGCTGGGACATTAGCTCTAATCTAGAAACATGGGTTGCTGATAAGAATTTCAAGATAGGTGATGCTCTTCGTAAGTACCTTTGATCTTTCATTCAATAACTAATTTTCTATAAGCTATTGAAATCATACATATATACTTAAATGTTCTTCAAGTTCCAATTTTCATATATGAACAATGCTATATTTCTTCCATAACATATAAAAAATCAATCATTCTCCTTGTGACCTTATATAGATGAATAAAACATATTCTCTGTATTAGTACTTTTATTTGCACTTTTGAGGGGTTGAAATTCAATAGATAATGAAACTTGAAAATGTCAAGTTGATTTTAGTTTATAGCTTTTGATAAAAAGATTTATTATAGAACAAATTTTGTGCATTGATAGGACAACTTTTTCAACCATTTGGGAATTTTGTCGTTTTTTTTCCTTTCAGTTTTTCAATACTCATCGACATACAGTGTGGACGAAGTTACAAAACAAAACTTTGACAATTGCAACACAACAAAAGTGTTGGCAAATTACGGAAATGGAAACACGACGGTGCCATTGACAAGAGCCGGAGACAGGTATTTTGTATGTGGAAACAAACTATATTGCCTTGGTGGGATGAAACTTCATGTTCATGTAGAAGATGACGGAAAATCAATTTCGCCAAATCTAGCACCGAAAGCAGTAGCTGGATCAGATCAAAGGACTGCTACACTTCCCGAGTCTCCTTCAACAAAGAGCACACAATTTTCTAAGGGAGTTGCAAATTGTGCACAGATAGTTTATATTACTATCGTGGTAGCTTTTTATGGGATACTACAGATTTGAGCATCTAAGAATGGTTACAGAAACTGTTATAACTACATGTTTTGAGTATGAGTATATTATTTTGTGATGTTAATTAAGAAAAGAAATTACAGTTTTGCTTGGTTTGTAAAACTCATGAAACATACACTGTGCATGATTTGTTGAACATGATTAAATGACAGGCACATTCATATTGTTTATGCGTAACAACAATGCCATAGTTGTCCTCATGAGAATGATTTGCGTTGCCTTCGAGTTAGAGGTGATTTTACCTCTATTGGACACATTAAATTCAGAAATCACTAGACAACTTCTAACGGTGTTTACACATTTTTAGTGGCGTTGGCAGGACATGGGAGCAAGTGTTCAAACTTTAATAAATATATATTTGTGCGCGTGCGCGTGTATGTGTATTTCGAAAATTATGTTGTACTCAAAAGAATTTATACCTACTCTACATGTTCTGAAATAGATTCTTGTTCATTCAATGGTAATTCCCACTTAAAATAATTCTCCAAAATCTTCTATAAAAATAACAAAGAAAATCGACGACCCTGTTTTGAACTTTCTTACCATTAGAGTAAACATCTTCTTCGTCAGGTCCATCTTCTTGACGCCTAACCAGGTTATTTGTAATGTATTGCAATTTGAAAGCATGGTACTGATCAAGAGCATTTTTCAGTAGATCAAAAATGGCAGTGGTCGATCTAAGAATGTGAGTATCCATGAAATGAGAATCAACAATGAGTGATTTCCACAACTTGCAAACACATTCTTAGATCTACCACTGCCATTTTTGATCTACTGAAAAATGCTCTTGATCAGTACCATGCTTTCAAATTGCCATTTTTGAAGTGCACAAGTCTCGTTAGTTTTGTTGAAAAACGCTTCATAGACTCACTCTATAAGGTGATTATATCACTAAAATGCAAAGGATTGTCTGCCTCCACCCTCAAAAGGAGAAAGAAGGAGCCAGGCAAAGATTGCAGGAACAGTGGTCGTCGTGGCAGGGGCCATGATGATGACCCTCCTAAAAGCTTTTAGTGATATAATCACCTTATAGAGTGAGTCTATGAAGCGTTTTTCAACAAAACTAACGAGACTTGTGCACTTCAAAAGAGCTGAAAACAAAAACTATAGCAGTACTGATTAAAACTAAAGAGACTTGTGATTTATGTAAAACTCCCTCTATTTAATTTTGATTAAAATTGAGTTTGAAGTAAATTGATTTGTGTATAGAAATGTTTACTCTGACAGTAAGAAAGTTCAAAACAGGGTCGATTTTCTTTGTTATTTTTGTAGAAGATTTTGGAGAACTATTTTAAGTGGGAATTACCATTGACCGAACAAGAATCTATTTCAGAACATGCAGAGTAGGTATAAATTCTTTTGAGTACAACATAATTTTCAAAATACACATACACGCGCACGCGCGCGCGCGCACACATATATATAATTATTAAGTAAAAATAGTTGTACATATTTGCAACTTGCAAGTTTTGTAGAAATTTAAAAACCCTCATCCAAATTTTGCTTCACCCTGCAACTACCACTTAAGAGTTGTTATGAATGATAAACACTTGATCACAAGATACTCTCACTACAAAAGATAATCTACACATGTTCCCTCTGTCTCTTTCCCTTAAATATGAATGCAAACCCCCAATAGTGACAAATACTCTTTTTCCCCGAAAGAGATGCATTATTATTTGAGGAATGAAGAGAGGAACAACTTAAAAATTAATATATCTAAGGGACCAAAGTGCAAGGGGTTAATGGTTGATATTGTGAACTACTTCGTGCTATTAATGTAACTAATTCCAGTCCAAAATGCACCTAACGTAATCTCTACATGACCAAAAGAAAAAAAGAAACCAAGATTAGAACTTTAGAAGGCATGAAAATGCTATTGCAATACCATCAAGAGCAACATAAAATTGATTATTTAGTACCAGAGTCCAGAGATATAACAAAATCAACTTTGGAAGGTTAAATACAAACAACTTTCAAAACAATGACCTAGAGAATGAATCAACTAGTAAGAGATTATTTGACTGAACCTTTCTGTTGCAAATGCGTCCTATGATGATGAGCAGTGAACAAAGCAAGGGACGTTTTCAACCCCTGATGCTTCATCCTGTCCAGGTTGCACATAAGTTTCGCTCACTTTCGCGTGCATAATGTGAAAACAAATCACTTGATTGCAATTTTGGTCTCTTATGTTCACTCACTCACTCACATTTTTAGTGTCTTTTTAGTACTTTTGGACTAAAAAATGGTTATGTGATACATTTTAAATGATATATCATACAATGTGATGATTTTTTTACGAGGACAGAATGATGTATATAATAAACTAATGAAACTCCACACTTGCACAATGAATGCTAGGCTAGAGCTCAAGAGAAAATATTGTCACAATACAAGAAAAAGCATCAATGCTAGATAGAAATCGAAACAAAAATCTAGTTAGGGACAAATGTTAAACATTGAATGTGTTTAGTCCGCCAATGATAATATCAAAAGTTAAGTGAGAACACTTTGCTTGGAGCCACCGAAATGAGAAGAATTAATGGAGGTCAAGTCGAGTTTTTTTAGAGTCGTCGGATAAATTTGTAAACTGTTGAAAATGATCAGAAATAGATAACATATCGGTTGTATAAATTCCTAACCAATGGCAAATATGAGACCAAATGCTGCCGTAAAACGAGCACCCCACAAATAGGTGGTCCGCACTTTCGTCAAGACCGCAACCACTCGAGCATGTGGAATAACCCCACGGTGGAATAACTCCACGATGGATCAGTTATTCCTTTGTTGGAAGACGATTTAAAAGCAGCCCTCGCATCAGCAATGAGACCTTCAAATGCGTCGTTTTGTTCAAAACAGTGTCATAATGTAACGACATATTATTCAACACCACAAAAGAAAGCAAATGATAATTTCCTCAGACCATGTACCCTTTGTCTGGATCGAAACTCCAGTCTTACTCATCTTCCACACCAGCCTGCAAGAAAATGTTAGACAACAAGGGACTACACTCCCCTACTTTGCTCCTCCTCCCAAGCCAACAACCTACACCTCCACTTCCACCCATCCTAATGTACACATCTCAATCATCGTCACAAACTAGTTCTCTGATAAGTCATACAACCACCTATACCTGTCACACATAACTCCTCCCTCTAACCACTGATCCAACCAAAATAACATCTTGGTCCCATCTCCCACAACCCTCACCAAACTCACTTCAAACCACCATCCGACCCCAATCCTAAACCTCGACGATCGGAGAAGATATTCCTCCACCAGTTGGAACTTGTTCACCCTACCCTCGTCCACCCCATACCTAGTTACTAACACTCCAAAAGCTCGATTGTTCAATCTACAACCTCCAACACCACTTCCTTAACAAGGCCAAATTAAACTCTCTAATTCTTTAAACACACAATCCCTCTTTCACTTATCCAAAGAGATAATATCTCAAGGTATTTTCCTAACATCCCAAAAAAAAAAACATTTAAAAAATTATCATCCTTAAAAAAATAATCTTAATGATGTTGAATAATCAACAACTATGAAATCATAAGAAAATCGTTTTAAAACTTCATTTCAACTATGATATATCATCATTTTTAAGTTCAAAATTTTTAGAATAACTCAAAATGAATGATTTTAAAATGGGATCAATTTCAAGAGTGAAAAATAAAGGCAGTAATTAAATCAACGGCTAAAAATATTCGGAAAAAATAATAATATTATACTATAAAGAATGAAAAAAATATTCCAAAAGCGAAAAAAGAGTTGCAAAATATTTTATTTGAGCAACAAATACCGGGAATTACACAACTTTGCATTGCACAGACACCATTCGCGTCACCTTGGAGAAGTCCTTCCATGGCTCCAACATTTGAGAAGGTGAGTGATAACTATATACCCCATGACATTTCCTGGTCTATTCTCTCTAAACTTCCTGTTAATTTTCTTTTGTTCACAAATCATGGACTCGTTTATTCGAAAACCCTAATTTCATGAACATGTTCAGCAACAATCTGGTTACCAAATCTCATTCACTCTACGATGAAAATGCCGCGTGTCTCCTTCTAAGCACGTATGTGAGTCCTGAATATCATTGCAATTTGTATTTACTTTCTGATTCTGATGATAGCTTTGAGATTAAAGAGAAATTGGATTTGCCACCTCCATTTCATATTCAAAGTACTCTTATTCGTATTAGGCTCTGCTGTTAACGGCATAATTTGTATTTATGACGATGATAAGAATTTAACTGTTGGATTATGGAATCCTGCTACGAAGGAGATTAAGGTCATTCCCTCTTGTGTTGCTGATCTTTCACCTAGGGTTTTGGCCCTCCCTCATCTTCATGGATTTGGCTATGACTATGTTAGAGATGACTACAAAGTCATTCAACGTGTGAGTTAATTTCGCTGGGATGATGTGCCGAATTATGTGACACCTGACCCCTTCTGGGAGATATTCAGTCTAAAAGATAACTCATGGAGGAAACTAGATTTTGATATGCCAAGGTGTTACTTGGATGCATGTAGTGAGGCGTACACAAATGGAGTGTGTCATTGGTTGGGGCCAACAATCGATTAAGTACCATGTGTAGTGTCATTTAACTTGAGCAACGAGGTGTTCTTTATTACACTTTTACCCTCTAATTATACGCATGCTTATTATTTTATCTTGGGGGTGTTGAATGGATCGGTTACTGTGATATCACGTTATAAAGAGACCAATTCTATTCACATATCACTTTTGGGTGAATTTGGTGTTAGGGAATCATGGGTTAGACTCATTGATGTTGTACCTTTGTCTTGCATTCACTATCCTATCGGAGCAGGCAAGAAGGATAATATATTCTTCATAACAGAACACGATAAACTAGTTTGTTTTAATTTAACTACCGGGATGGTTGAGGAGATTGGTGTTAAAGGAGAGCAGTATTGGAGTAAGATGGTAATTTACGAGAAAAACCTTCATCCGATTGGAGGAATAAACAATTAATTGCTTTTGCAGTCTATGTCTAAAGTTTTCATTCATGAGATTTATGAGTCTAGTTCTTAGGAAGTTAAACTTTATCAAGTTATTTGTTTGCAAATTGACTGGCAGTTGCCCAGTTTATATACATTATCAAATATATGATGGAGAAGCATTTGTCTTACTCTACCAGTTTTATTTAAATATTTAACTTCTTTCTGTGAATGTTTTGTTTTAAAATTCATTATTGCCTAGTTAGGAGATGTGCTATTTCTGTTTGATCATTGATGTGATAAGTGGTTAGAGGAAGATTTGTAGTGTAATCTTATTCCCTTTGTGAATATTATAAACACATAATTTCTTGTTGGAGACTTATTCATTGGTGGTGAATGACACGAGTATTTCTGATTGATGGCGAACTGCTGCTAAAAAGCCATTTTTCGGGTCTATAAGAAAGAAAAAAAACCGGTACAACATAATCCCTGAACAATTCATTATGTTACAGGATGATTGAGGAGATTGGTGTTAAAGGAGAAAGGTTTTTGGTGTAAGATGGTAATTTACAAGAAAGGTGCTAAAGGAGAAAGGTGTTGAATTGATTGAGGAGATTGGTGCTACCATAAACTAACTTGTTTTGATTTAGTACCTAGTTGATTGAGGATATTGGTTCCAAACTTAAACGAATAAGACTTTCTCCTCATATACATGTTGTCTGCTTGTTATTTCTCATTGATTGAAAATAGGTACTAAAATGTACATGGAGTCTTTTACTTATGTTGTCTTCTCGCACGGGCTTGTTGGTTATAATATTTGGCCGATTCAAAAAAAAAAAAAAAATAATCTCTGAACAAAAGACCATTTTTGGGTCTAAAATATAAACTCAGGTGCAACATAATCTCTGAACAATTTATCATGATATAAAAATTCAAAATCTATGTAAGTTCCTGAATTAATGGAGTTAAACAGGATACTAATTTCAATATGATGATCATTACATGAAAATGAAAACCTTAATCTGATGTTGATTCAGTATAGTATACCGTGAGATATGGCCTAGGAACTACCAAATCTACATTGAACTGTTTTGCTGAACAAAGTTATGGTCCAAATGATAGACAACAATTGTAAACCAAACAAAAGTTATATGGTGAAACCACATGCACAGACATTGAACACAACACTGACATGTACACAATGATACTAATGAGAAAATGAAAGTTATTGAATATAACTACATCTATGGTGGTGCCCAACACCGACATGTGTTGGATATTGGACACGCCATCCATGAAGTCTCGACACTACAATGGTTTTATCACATATGTATGCTTTCAAAGTAAAAAAGAAATAATTTGGTCATGAATCAGAAACTAGAAGTTCATTCCAAATGATATCCATATCTAAAGATGGCATTCTACTTAACTGAACAGTTTCCACATCACATATCTCATTCTGTGTACTTTTGCTTCTCTCAGTTATGTCTCCTACAACCTTCAACTCCTTTATACTTTCATCCTTTCCATTTTTAATCTCATCAATGTGCTTATTGTTTAACCTTGCTGATGAATCACCTTGCTTTTTATGAGAAGAAGAAACACCTTGTGATATTGCTTGCAGTTTTGCCTCAACAAGTGAAGCAGTTGTTCCATTCAATGAATTCGCTTGAATCACATGCTTTAGATTTGGAAAATTTAACTGGGCACATTCTCCTCTTAGTATATATGCTGCTGTATCATATGCAATTGCTGCATCTTCAGCTGTTTCAAATGTCCCTAACCAGACCCTAGTCCTGTTTCTTGGTAGCCTAATTTCAGCAACCCATTTTCCCCAATGTCTCTGCCTCACCCCTTTAAAAAGCTTCCCTTTTGTACCATACTTCATAGGTTGAGTCTTTGTGGTACTCAACCAATTCTCATTGAAAGACTTGGATTGTAGATTTGTGATCATGTTTCTGTCCATTTTGTTTGAATCATAAAATTCATAAGCACTTTGTTGATGATACTGAGTTAGGTCAAATTGAGACATAGGATATGTGGGATTTGAAGTTGTTGACATGATTTCATTACTTTTGATATTTGAAGTTGATGAGTATAGCATGGATGGTTCTTGCAAAAACAAAGTCAAGTTTGGAGATTTCGGCGTAGCGCAAGTAGAAGAAGCTAAAGATACTGCAGGTTCATCAGACATCGGAGCTACTGTTAAAGCCGGGAGAGTTTCCAAAAGATTTAGAGGAACAAAACTATGTTTTATATCTGAGGCTAAGACATTAGGATTGGAGATATAATTGAATTCAGAAATAGAGTGGTTTATAGCTTTCATATTCTTCATATCATCATGATGATCATTGAACTTTGCAGGTATTTGATTAACTAAAGTGGTTAAAGGTACCTCTTGTTTCATTGAAGTAGAATTTGAAGTACACCAGAAAAGCTTTTGTTGTGATGATGTTGATGAGGAAGTGAGAGAGTAAGAGCCTCTTCTTATAATTGTATCCTCCAAACACTTGGATTCTGTTGTTGCTATTTCTTGAAAACAAGTTGGTAATTCCTTTTGTGTAAAGATTTCCATCTTGGGAAATGTATCTTCCATATAGATCCTTTTAGACAGTGAATATGAGATAAAAAACACTGACAGATAGAAATGATTCAAATGTCACTACACCAAACAAATTTCCTTAAGGCTATAAGACACACCTCATATTGACATTTGACAGGTATCTGTTAAGGCTTATTATAATAGTAAAGGAACCTACTTTCTGTTTCATTTGAATTTTTTTATGGTTTAATCAGGTTTATTTCTTTATAAGAATTTCATTTTCTCCTAAAAATTTATGCTTGCATTCTAATTCACACTTTTCTTTAACAGCCAATTGGAATCTGACAGCTCATGCTTTTTTTTGGGTCAGCTGTCTTACAAAGTACTACATAATAACAGATAATTAGGCACTTTTTGGATAAACAGCTTAATTCATCTCCTATCATCATAAGCCTCTATTATATAGTTGCTTATGTATAAGTTATTTATGTAATAAAAGATAAAATAAAGTCAAATTGTTTTTTTATAAATTATACGTTGTTTTCAAAACCATCCCAGAGCTTATAGAAATAAGCTGAAAATGGATTTAACATGTCATATTTTTATAAACTCTCTCAAACAGTCTCACGAATGTTTATTTCATTAGATAAACTTAAATAAGTCAATTTAAATAGACATTAATCTTTGTGTTCTTGCAGCCACTTCCTTAATCTAAGACCTTTATTTTCATGCTTTGTAATTATTTGGGGTATTGTTCTTTTTTGTGATTAATAATCATGTGATTTTGTTGAACACCCACATGCTATATTCTTTTCTTCATCAAGCTAATGTAATTTAATATGGACAGTCATGCAATTAATTAACCAATGCCATGCTTTGTTTTGTTGTCACTAATACATTTCATAGACACTAAGCATGGGAAAGAGCCTTAGTTTTTTAATAGATAACCCTCTTATCTACTTGTTGAAATGTCTTTCTGATCACCAAATGAGGTGGCAAATTTCATATTTAACATCCTAAAAATTCATTAATCTTTGAAAGCTTAGCGGTGCAGGTGACAAACTTTTATTATCTATATTATCATGTACATAAATTTTAATATCCAATGTACTAATTTGATGAAGTCATTGCTACCTTTTAGTATTAAACAAATGGCCAATTTGCAGCAAATGTATGTACTTTATGTATATGCTTTATGGACCACATTTCAATGTCTCTTGAGGATGACTTAAAGACGCTGAAACCTTCTCTTATGGTTGATGCAGAGAAAAATGTATACCAGAATCTCATGGTCATGGCAGTATCCACCTCCATATTTGAGACTATAATGATTAGAATTGCACTCTTAAGTGGAATTCATTGCACTGATTTTAAGTCATTCCATTTGTTTCATGACACATGGCGTGACAAATTTAAAGTAAACACCATTTTTTAAAAATTGTTCTATATGAGACACAAAGACAGATTCTAGGCATCTTTCACTCTACATGTAACTTTTTTTATTGCACTTTATAGTATACTATTTATAATAAGGTTTCTTTAAATATTGTAGCTGTTTTCTCAATTACTTTATAATCCATGCACATGGTTCTGACTAAGAAAGAATGTGATGCATACCATTAACTATAATGTTATGTAAAATAAACAAGACAGGAGGTCATGTATAAGATGTTGCTTTAGTTAGCTGTCAACTTTTCCTACATCAAGCATTGTTCTTTATTCATTGTCTTGTTTTGTACCTCATCATGATGATTAAGAATGAATCACTTAATTACTTCCACATTACCTCTGCTTAAATTGAGGATCATGTTAATGCAGTTTATGAGTTGATTATTTTTTTTTGGTACAATTTATGAGTTGATTATTATGTCAAAGATTAACTGCAAGAACAATAATAGGCTATCATGATTTGTTTAATTATTATGCTATTCGGTCTTTATTGATCTGAAATTTGAAAGAAAAAATATATATACTCCAAAAAAAGTAGAAATTGAAATTTGACAACCAAAAATAAAGTAGAAATTGAAATAAAATTAGGGTTAATACATGTTTAACCCCCTGTAATATTAACGATTTTTGGTTTACACCCTGTAATATTAACGATTTATGGTTTACCTCCTATAAAAAAAATTGTTCAGATTTCAACCCGGTAATTTGAAGATTTTTTGGTTTTGAACCTTCATGAATTTTGACTGTACAAAATCGATGATATGACAGGGGGTAAGCCAAAATTCTCTCAAATTACAGGGTTGTAATCTAAACAATTTTTTTTACAGGGGGCTAAACCAAAAATCGTTAATATTACAGGGGTAAACATAA
>Ga0228711_1007330_pt1 | contig 16033 bp, 13 predicted proteins | sample MedpolnodulmetaG_2_FD_177996 | JGI IMG/M metagenome (GOLD analysis project Ga0228711, IMG submission 177996) | Root nodule microbial communities from Medicago polymorpha collected in Santa Monica, California, United States - brown nodules | ecosystem: Host-associated > Plants > Roots > Nodule...
GATATTGTTAATATCAATTCTTTAACTAAACTGAAAATTTTAGTTTCATCCCTTTCTTATTGAACTGATAGTTATTGTTGGACATGCTAAAAAGCTACATCTTGCCTTTTATAAATAACATGCAAAAGGAGGAAATTTAAATTATTTTATTTCATTGTCCCATAAAATACTATAGACACATTGATACAATCTAAATTTGGTTTGACAGCTAATACCTTACAGCTGCTTACATTTTATGAAGGTCTGCAAGTGATTTGGATGTTAAGTTGGCAGAGATTTTGCTGGATCATTCCATCAATACCCAATAGGAACACAAGGATTTCGAATTGATATCATTTAAATGGAAGTTGCAGTAGGATATGTTTCCAAAATGTATGCGTATGTATAATATTTTCCAAGTGCAATTAACGTTATAGACAACAAAATACTTTTTTTTCTTTCTAAAAAAGCACATTAAGATACAATCATATTTAATGAGACGAGACATTGCTTTGTCACAATGTTTAGAATAGTTTAGTGTGTGATATTCTAATGAATTGCAATTAATGTTTTAAACTATACATGACCCGTGCGACAGCACGGGTAGACGTTCTAGTACTTACTAAAACTTATCCCCTAAAGCTATCATTAACCCTAATTTTTTCCTCCATTGTGGTAATCCTAATGAGCATTCCACTTTCAAATTTTCCTCCCACATATCTTTAGGTCTGCCGATCCAAGTTCAAAACCTAGGGAATTTAATAGCTTCTCTCTCAGTTTTTTCTATTCTCTTCATCTCCTTCGTAGAACAATGATCTAATCATCCTCATCGTCTCCACTTCCAACCACCTCACAGTAAACCACCGCAAAAACCATGAGATTGAGAGTGAACTGATCCAGAAAAGAGTCTCACTTCAAATCCATATCTCAAATTGGTTTCAACCCATGAAAACACATTGAATTTGTTGACCTAATTCCATTTCTCCAGGTACTCAATCTAGCTATATCTGTTGTAAACTATTTTTTTAATTTCAAAATCTGTGTTTGTTTCTGTTTCATTTGAATTAACTTTAAATTACTTGAATTTTTGTATTTTTTGGTTTTATTAGGTAAACAATGGTGTTCTTAAGAATGATAAGTGCTAAAATGAATGGGAGGATCAAGGCTGAAAGTTAATGCAGTGAGTTTTTTTTATCTCTAGTAATCTCTTTTGTGTTCATACTCTTAAAATTAACTCTCAGATTTTTTGTGTGCATTTCTCTGTTCATGCCAATTACTCTTTTGATTCAATTTCATACAGCTTCTTTATTATGTTTATGCATGTATGTGTGTTTGTCCGTAAGTACGCATGACCCATTAAATTAAAAAGACTAATTTGATGCTATGATTTTTGAATCTGTATTGAACTTGGTAATACGGAGTTTATAACACTCGCACGCAATGCACACCAGCCAATTGTGTCTACCTCGGATGATGTTTGAGAAAGAGATAGTTTCATCCAAGTTTAGTAACATACAAGGATATTCTCAGTCCTTTTTCATTTTGACACTACTGGTTTGTAATTGGACATGTTTTTACTCAGCTGCTGTTGGAGCATTGATGTGCTATGCGAATCGTAAAAATAAGATTACTTTATGGCCTGCTAATGTAGAGGATTTCTGGTGTGCGACCTTCAAGGTAACAAAATGAGAATATATGTCAAATTGTGTGACCAAGATCGTAATTAAATTTATCTTAGGTCCTAAATAATCTCAGTGATAAATATATATTGATCGTACTTATTTAATTTAATTTGTGGTAAATGTTGCTCTCTATTAATGAAATTGACTTCTAAATATTATGTTACGCAGCAGTTCTTGCAGCCAGAGTGTTGACCTTTTTATGACTGAATGTTTTCTTAAGGGGCAATGTAATTAAATGGCTTGAGATATTCATGCCTTTTTAGCCTTGAGATATTCTCACTTTCCTGCAAAAATCACTTTATTTCCATATCCAAGAGGTTAGAATTGAAATATTTTAGGGTTGAATTCAGTTTGTGGGTTGAATTGAAGATTTTTGGCGCACCATTTTGCCTTTAGACTCCTATTAAGATAAAATAACCATGTTCTCAATTTGATCTAATTGGATCACTTATTAATCGGTTTAATTTGGGGTTTAAAAGTTGTTTCCTTTATGTTCCTTCTAATTTACATAAAAAAGTATAATTGTTTTTGAGTTCTTTTTTTCTTCTCATTTTCAACATGATTTATGAATAAAAATATAGAAGAAGTTACTCAGTTCTTTCCCTCATCACTAATTTTGGTGGATGTTTGACTAATGATTGTGGTTGTGTCATTTAGAACAGTTACAATGACACATATGGTTTAGACATATATGTTTTAATGTCTCTAATTGGAAAATTGTAACCTAACTATTCAGTTTTGTGAATGTTTCTATGAGGCTTAAAGAAGAAAGCAAGAAGGGTATAGAGAAATAGTTCTCTTCCAAATTCAAACTGACTTATGTAGTGCATGCTCCTTTCTTCAAGGTAAATGTTCTTGCCTAATGCTCCACTTGCTTTGAGTTGCAACATATAAACCCTCTGCTGATTTTCATTTGCTAATGTCACATTCCAAAGTTGATATATCATTTTTTTCTTAACCTTTATTTTTTAAACTGTTATGACAGTATGCATTTTCATATAATATGTTGAAAAGATGGACTACAAAATATCTATAATGTAAGGTTTTGTGAACATTATACATCTTCGCTTAGTATTAGTTTTAGGTAATTGGTTCAACTTCTAACACAATGAGAGTAAAGCTTGGTTCAACTTCTAACATAATTCAAAATTTTACTTTTTACAATTTCATAACTCCACTCTCTCTAAGATACACATGACTTTTCTCTTCCTCTATGTACTTCCTGCATCCCCATCTCTCTCTTAATCCTCTCAACTCTTTTTTTCTTTCTTTCTTTTGCTCGATGTTGATGATGAACTTAGTTTCAGTTTTTTACGAACAATTGTTATTACGAGTTATTGTAGATGAATATGAAGTTTTCTGCTATTACGAATATGATGAGGTAGAGGGAGAATGGGACAGTGCTGGTGTCTTTAGCAGAAGAGGGGCTGTGTTGGTTTTCTGCTACTTGGTGCATGACAGAATCTGTTTTCAGCTCAGGAGGTTATTGTGTGGGCTTCTGTTTTTGGGTCTTTTTTGGCTTTGTTAGTGTCAGTTGGCCCATCTGTTTCTGAGGGGGTGTAGTCTGTTAGCAGGGGGGTTTTGCTGTCCTCTTGGGTTTTTTGTTTTTCGGTTGATTTTCCGTCTATATGCGGCATCTTTGTTTGGTTTTTCTGGTTTGTGCAGTAGTGTGCGTCTTGAACCGGCCTGCCTTTAATAATATTTGCGGATTAAAAAAAGAAGATGAATATGAAGTTTAGTTCCAGTTCTTTATTGCTTTTATTTTATGCTTTTTTCTCCATATGACTCTCATGGAACACCTTTTCTTTGTGCCATTAAAGTGCATCAGGTTTTCTCTAAAAAATTAAGGGTTGTGTCATAAACTATGTAAATAAATTAACTGTTGTCATTAAATATGTAAGTAAACTTTCTTTCAAATTTTGATCACAGGAACGTCTAAGTATGTTGACAACCGATGGTTTAGTTATTGGATTGTTTATTAGTAATATTTGATGTATGTTTTTTTTTGTTGCAGTGATTTTTACTTGAAGCTACAATGTCAACTAACTATTGTTGAGTGATGACAATAAGTCATTTTCTAACAATTCTTAATCTCTAATTGTAACAGTTGAATAGCTACTGAGATTCTTAAGATTTTGTAGTTACCATTGATGGCAATATTTCAAAGGTGGAACATTTGTTACAACTTCAATAATATGTTCCTGTAGCATGGTGTCTAATGTGAACATATTTGAAGGTAATAATCGTTGAATCTTTTTTATAAATGTTCCTATTATTCTAAAAAACGTTGTTATGAGCTTATACCAAAATTAAGTCAATGTCTAAAAATCATATGGATTAATGATTTAGAATGCACCAAGTTTATGTAGCCTTATTTGATGATTTTGACAGATTATAATTTCTCATCTTACTCTTCCGTATACAAGTTTAATTGAAATGTATAATTGATATCTAGATGATATCACCACAGGATAATTCTTCTTTCCTTTCCATGACAGGCTGAAGAATATATGATTAAATTGCATTGTTGATATTTGTTCTAAGCGTTGGTTTCACACGGGAGAGCTAAGGTGTATTTTTGAAAGATAGATAGTTGTCTTTTTATAATTTATTTTTCTGCAGTTTTTATTCTTTAATACTACATGTTTTCATTCTAAAGCCGTAGTATAAAGTTTCCAGCATCATGGGTTCCTAAAACACATGTTACTAACTCGTCATTTGTCTTTAAGCGATATTTATATAACAAATTTTAGGAAGCAAGGCATTTGTAAATTTTAAAGGCTTCAATTTAAAGGCAATATCATACATGTACCAATTCATCATTTGGACTTTGGAAAGGCTTGAAAGTATAAAAAAAAACTCAAAGGAGAGTGTTCAATGTACAAGAAAGTCACGAAGATGTTCAGTAAAAAAATTCATGATTTATATGATTGTAAATTAATATCATTGTAATATTATTGTAAAACAAGATTAAGTATTCTATTGAGCACAAAGAAACCTAGACCGGCTTTCATTTGTAGATCTAAATTTTACATTCCAACAAGTAATTTTAATCTTTAAGAATATGGCCATATTTAAGAATATGTAAGCATCACTTGATCTTTTACTCTAACGTGATCTCTTATTATTTTTGAAGATAGCTCATGTTCTAGATTTATGCCCTTCCATTTTTCCTAATTTATATTCTTAAAGCAAATTCACCATGTATTTTTTTTGTGAGAACTATAGATCGTTTGTGATTGTTAATATTTTTAGGCAAATGTTAACTTGTGCCCTCAAGGGCACATGTTAAGAAACTCATTATAGAAATATACACATCAAAAGTCGTGTAGTCAAATAAAGTTTTTATGTGAGTAAATTACTGTACATTGTTTTTAAGTTGAATTAATTAGTCTCAAGTAGTTAATGAACTTCTTCAAAGGATGAATTGTTCAGATGAACAACTATTGACCAGATTTTATTTATCTCACATTCTAACTTTGAATTATCAATGTCTTTTTTTCTTGAAAACTAGAGGATTAAAACCAAAATAGAAATATGTAGTATAACTTATTGATTATTATTATTGTCGATAGGACCCGTGCGTGCACGGGTCAAAAGTCTAGTAGATATCTAAAGGAGGGGAAGTGGTAATCGATGGCTACATCAATATTTGACGCATCAAAAATATTATATCATTGTCATTGACGGGATTAATATCATTTAAACTTTCATTAGATTTTTCAATATTTTCTTCTTCTACGACTAATTATTCATTATTTGAAGGCAATTATACCCATTTAAAAACAAATTTATATATTACTCTTTTCAATATTTTCCTTTTTCACTATCATATGCATATTTATGTTGAAAGATTATACCATAAAATAATGAAACAAAACTAAAAGAATAATAGCATTTGAGTCGTGCTTTTTGATGAAGTTGTCGTCGTAACCCTTTTTCTTTAAAAACAAATTTATACTCTTTTTTGTTGAAATTGTTGTCTAATTTTTTTCGTTGAAAAAGTATTTTTAGGGGGGCCAATATAAATGCATCACAAATCATTCATCATTGGTTGTTTCATCATAAATAAACATTTCTCTCTAGACACCTTCAATATCTCTAAGACCCTCTAATACATATACAGTAGTTATCTATCATATGTATGTTTGACAAATAAAACGTACATTCAATAGATAATTACCAAATATATACCTAATATGTATTTAAGAGACTTTAAATATATTAAGGGGCCTAAAGAAAAACGACCATCATAAATTACCAATGGTAATAAACCACAAACCAACCCAGGACAATAATTGAGAAATCAAAGTATGACAAAGTCTATCTTGATGAGGGTGAACTAGTCTCATCTCGGTATAAGTATTTTTTAAATAATATATTTATAACATTTTATTAATTAAAATATGTTCAATACAATTATTCAGATCTTGCCCAAATGATATAGGCTATTTGAGCGATTATTTTTTTAACAGGGTGCGGGCTAGTTATGAAAGTCTAAAATTATTGAAGCCAAATTTGTATATTTATTTTTTACATGGGTTATTTTCATACCTAGTTCAAATCAGTAGGGCTATTTGAGGTATTAACCCTATTATTCTTCTCACTGAATAGTGACAAGAAGTGTACATCGCATTTAGTTATCATGAGAGAACCAGATCAAATGTTCCTAGATATTACCCTTTGACTGAAAAATATTAAGTCTTCGTCAAGCATAAGTCAATAACTTTGGATCCAAATAAATAATTCAACTTAATCTTCTCACTAAGAATGCCAAGTAGTGCCGTCTAGATCGGGCCATAAATTTAAAATTTTATTTATTACTCTATATTTTAAGAAGAAGAAAAAAAACTATTTAGATTTATTGAACAAATGACATATTTACTCTATACTATTGATTAAATACATCAATTATTCAATAAATTTATAAAATAAATTTTGCTCTTAATGGTGATAAAACGATATATTAAAATTAGAGTCATGCTGACAAATACTTAGGATTTTGTTTAAAAAGCTCTAAAAAAGAAAATGTCTTAAAAGTACAATTTAAATATTTGCTAAAGTCATAACCACACACTTTTTTATGAAAAATTATCTTTTTAATTTCCTTAAACAATGTCTTAAGATTTTTTTTTGAAAGGATCTTGAAGGTATTTTTTTTTTTTTGAAGGAAGGTATTTGTTAGTATTGTCTTTAAAAATAATTTGTATGCATCAATGATACATTTTCTTTGAATATATTCAATCAAATTAGGGCAATACATATTTATAAAGATATTTTTTACTCAATTTTTTTTTATAAAGATGTTTTAGAAACTATTTATTTTATTTTTTTACAGAAATTCAAAAACTAACTTAAAAAGTGATATTATGAACCAATTTGATTAGATGTATGTGTGAATAAGTTTTTGTCGATATATATAATTAAATTCTTAAAATTAATGATAATTTAAGATTTTTACTTTATGTACATTTTATCTGTTAAGTAGCTTAGTTGTTAGAATTTCACGTGAACAAATGAAAAATTTGATGTTCGAATCCCGCCTCTTTTATATCTCAATGCATTGTCCTTACCAACTGATTTATGTACATGAAGACCTCCATATGTTCCAATTTAAAGTATTGTTATAACGGTTATGCTTATAAGTGGCACAAGAACATTGTTTAAAATATTCAAAAAGAAAATACTCCATCCGTTGTAGAATAATAGTCATTTAAGGTTGTAATACATAACCTTTAAAAAAAATTCTAGATTAAGAAAATTAATTAGTGAACGACAATTTTTTTTTTTAGGAAAATTAATGAACGCCAATTGTTATGTATAAGAAAATCTTAAGGCATTAATTATGTATGTGAGACACCTCTCATGTATATCCAACATTTTATCGACTAATAGTTGACATGGAAACAACCACTCATACTCGAACACAATAATCCATGTAAAGTGTGAGTCTCTCACATCCTTACACTGTCGATAACACAAATGAAACACACATCTTGACTATACCGCCAAGCAGGGCCGTCGCCGATAATTCAGAGGTCCAGCTACAGACTTGATAATTATCGTTTAAAAAGAATTCAACATCATTTATATGATAGACAATTAAGTTGTAGCTTTCTTTCAAAAAAAAGTTAAAGTTAAATATAAACAATGGTTCAAACGTAACTTTTACCTACAGATAAATAGACATTTACTTATAGATAATACATAATTGACAACAAAATTGTTGTCTTCCAACATTTACTTACATAAAAATTACATTTAGTAACATAAAAATTACATAGAAGCTTATGATTTCAACCAAAATTCATCACAATTTTGCAGCTATGCATTTGTTGTTAAGAATGATAACTATACTTTCAATTCAGCTCATTTATCACAAGGTTTACCTTTCAAGGAATTACCTGTGGTTCTCGACTGGACCATTGGTGACATTAATGAAAGCTGCAGTACAGCTTCTTCCAATAATAATGGATGCAAGAAGAATAGTCATTGTTATGACCAAGACATGGATTTTGGTTACCAATGCAGCAATACAGGTTTTGAAGGAAATCCTTATCATCCCAATGGCTGCACAGGTCCATTGTACAACCACTTTATTACAACTTTTTGACAACTTTCTCTCTCATATTCATATTATATTCTTATTCTCTCTCTTTCTTTTTCTCTCTCTATTGTTTTAGACCAATGAGAAGTGAGCAAATGAAAGTTGTCATCAAAGTTGTAGAAAAAAAAATTAATAATAATATACTTTTCACATGTGAAAAGTGGAATGTCATTTCGTATTGACTGGGTCCGTTTATTTTAGTTATAACTTTTGTTGACTAGGTCCATCTAACGCCTAAGTCTTCTTACAATATTATATATGTTGTGTCAAAAAGGATTTGAAGGGTCCATGAGTTAAGTTCTATCTTAACCGACAAGTATGTTGAAATTATTCAGTCGGATATCATGATCGGATTCAAACTCTGACCCCTTCACTTACATGTGTGAGTTTTAATGATTGAAGTAGTGTTTTTTTGGGGGGGAGGGGGAGCAAAATAAATGCATTATGGACCATTCATCATTGGTTGATTCATCATAAAAAAACAATTGGTTGTTTCTTTGTCAAAGAAAATAAATCATTGGTTGTTTCATCATAAATTACATTGCCCCCACATCTTCACGGGTAGACACTTTAGAATGTTTTGGTCTCCGATGCTAAAAACCACAAATTAACCCATGACAATAATTGAGAAATCAAAGTATGACAAAGTCTATCTTGACGAGGGTGAACTAGTCTCATTTCAGTACTTTTTTTTTTTTATACGAAAATATGGTTATAACATTCATTAAGTATAATAATATATTTCAATAGAATTTAATACATCAACTTGGAAACTAATATTTTCTTAAAAAGAAAAAAAGATGAAAACCAGATGTAATATGATTGTTATTTATAAGTAAGACAATCTTTATCTCACGACTTTTAAGAATGATCGTCTTAGATAAATTATGGGCTATCTCATTTATTTGTCTCCGCACAATTCCACTGTAAAGTTCATATAACAAGTGGTGGAAAAAAAAGATTTACAACGTGCAATGATAACTACTAAACTCATTCTGATTAGGCTGATCAGAACCTGGTATACAGAGGAGGAGACATTGTGGGGACCAATGGAGGTTGTGGTCCTCCCAGTTCTTTCAACAACAAAAAAAAAAATGACACTACTAGTCTACTTATAATATTTCACAGGGTTAATACATTAAATAGCTCATGTAATTTGGACGAGGTGTGAAAATAGCCTGTAAACAAAACACACAGATTAGTATTTGGTTAAGGTCTAAAAAAACAGATTTCATTCCTATAATTTTGGATTATTCGTATTTTATTAGTACTACTGTGATTAGTATATTTGAGTTTGACTCCTTTAAAAAATTATAACCACGTTATTTGTGTGGGGTATCTACGAACTTTATCAATGATTAATCTTCATTGACAAATTTGACCGGCAAGATCTTTTGTATAAACCGCATTTTTACTTTCACATGAGTTATTATTGTCTTTCATCATTGTCATTTCGTCTATCTACCAATAATAACTATGATGGAAGACAATATTGAATTTTACTAGTTTGTTTAATAAGTAAACAAATAAACTGGATCTAACATTTAACAAATAGCGCATCTCATTTAATAAGTATGTTAGTATGCCACAAGACAGGTAAGTCTTACCACTACCATTATTTAATTCACTCTCTAAAGGCCTGCCTATTCTCTCTCTAGCTATTGTTTCTGAATGAAACTGATGAAGAAGATGTTAATAATAATGGTTGCATTATTATTATTATTATTATTATCTTCCTCTCTTCTCCAAGTAGGAGCAATTGCATCAGCAGAATCAGGAGAAACACAAGTTCTGCCTGGCTGCGTATACAACAGTCCTTGTGGAAATGTAACAATTCCATATCCATTTGGCATAGGAATTTCAACACAAGATCAAGCACCATGTTACCTGGATCGTAAATTTGAGCTCACTTGTAGTGAAGACTCCAAGTTAGTCCGTGCAGGTAAGAACTCCGAAATCCTAGACATAAAACCTGAAGGTCAATTTGTTGTGATGATTCCAGTATCAAAGTATTGTAGTACCGAAGAGAACAAACCTGTCACGCTTGGCGTCTCCAATTTTAGCATTTCAAACAAAGAAAACCAGTTCATAACCGTTGGATGCGACAGTTATGGTTATCTCGATAGCACTTATGACGGTAACACATATTCAACGGGGTGTTTAACAAGATGTCATGGCAATCAAATAGTGTTTGATAATGGAAACTGCTCCGGTATAGGTTGCTGCGAGGTTGATATTCCTCCTAGAATGAGGAACATCTCTGTGAAAGCTTCTTCCTTCAACACTTCGTTGGAACTACCTTCCCTAAACTGCAGCTATTCCTTTGTTGCTATGAAAGACAACTATACTTTTTCTTCCACTCATTTAGAAAGAAATGGATTTCCTTTCGAGGAATTACCTGTGGTTATTGACTGGGCCGTAGGTGAGTTTCGCGAAACCTGTACTTCTTACAACAGTAAAACCTATGCGTGCAAGAACAATACCAAATGCGATGACAGCGACACAGATTTTGGTTACCGATGTAGATGCAAAGAAGGTTATGCAGGAAATCCCTACCTGCATCCCCATGGTTGCACAGGTTCATTTCTATTCATTCAAAGTGTTACTTTATCTATTTCGTCCTTTCTACACTGTTTTCTAGCAAATGGGGATATACCATCAAAATTCTATTTACTTTAGTAATATTAATGCGTAAAATATGGTTACTTACTTATCATATTGGTTTATAGACATCGACGAATGTGAAAAAGACCAACACGATTGCAAATCTAAAGCATATTGTCACAACACCGATGGGAATCACACATGTGTTTGTCCAAAAGGGTATTCAGGAGATGGAACAAAGGAAGTAGGGTGCCAACCCCTTCATAAAAATGCAAATTCAATAGTACTACTTACTGTCCTTGGTAAGCAACTAAGCATACCCTTGTGATTTTGCTTAAATTCTTTTTGTTTTAACAATTTTTTTATTTTTTTTATAATCCTTACATTCAAGTTCATTCACTATGATGTTGGTATTAGTTACTTCAGTGAACTAATCATAACTTTTTTTTAATGATATATTTTGAGTTCAGGAGTAGGAGTAACATTTATTCTTCTCTTTTTGGGGACATTCTCGTACTTAATGTATCATAAAAGGAAATTCATCAAAATGAAAGAGAAATTCTTTGAGCAGAATGGTGGTTTGATTTTGAAACAAAAACTCTCCACAAGAGAAGACTCTTCCTCTCAAACAAGAGAAGACTCCTCAACTCAAAGTGCTAAAATATTCACACAAGATCAGTTAAACAAGGCCACCAAACACTTCGACGAGAATTTAATCATTGGCAAAGGTGGTTTTGGTACTGTTTACAAAGGATTTCTGGATGATAAAAGAATTGTTGCTATCAAAAAGTCAAAAATAATAGATAGAAGCCAAATCGATCAATTCATTAATGAGGTGGTTGTTCTCTCTCAAATAAATCATAGGAATGTGGTCAAACTCTTGGGGTGTTGTTTAGAGACAGAAGTTCCTTTGTTGGTTTATGAATTTGTTACCAATGGCACCCTTTCTGGTTTTATACACACACAAAGTAATAAGGTGAATAATGAAACATGGAAAACTCGTCTTAAGATAGCCGCAGAGGTAGCTGAAGCTTTGTCATATCTACATTCATATGCCTCAATACCTATTATCCATAGAGATGTCAAGAGTGATAACATTCTCTTAGATGGAACCAACATTGCCAAAGTGTCGGATTTTGGAGCTTCAAGATTGGTTCCAATCGATCAAACTGAAGTAGCCACAATGGTGCAAGGAACTATTGGCTACTTAGATCCAGAGTATATGCAAACAAGCCAATTGACTGAAAAAAGTGATGTATATAGCTTTGGAGTAGTTCTAGTGGAATTGCTAACGGGGGAGAAACCTTTTTGTTTTGGTAGGCCGGAAGAGAGAAGAAGTCTTGCTATGCACTTTTTATCTTGCATGAAAAAGGATAATGTGTTAGAAGTTATTCAAGAAGGTATGTGCAATGAAGAAAACAAACAAGAGATCAAGGAGGTGGCTATTCTTGCGGCGAAGTGTTTGAGACTTAGAGGGGAAGAAAGACCTAGCATGAAGGAAGTGGTTATGGAATTGGAGGGAATGAGGTTAATGGATAAGCACTCTTGGATCAATGATGACTTAAATGTAGAGGAGAGTCGGTACTTGCTTCATGAATCATCATCTAGCTTTTATGAACCTGGTGATAGCAGCACACATGGAGATATCGGATATGATAGCTTGAAAGACCATGTACTGATAGCATTGGATGATGGAAGATGATTGTTAGAAGATAAAATGCAGTAACCATTTCATTATTTTAGGAGTTTTTGCATACAAATTTCAGCTTATAATTCTAATGTAATTTGTGTTATATATTGTGTTGTGTGCATGTAATCCAGAGTTTAATGATTTATTTAAGTGTAGAGACTGAGATGGAAGTGTTCTATAATAAGAATGTCAAAATTATGGAATATTCCTAAAAATCCAATTATTGGTATTGTATATTGGACGCTTGTATCGTGTAGTTTTATTGCTTATGAGAATCATTGAGTGATTGAAGAAACTATGTGACATTCAAAGAGAGTCTACTCATATATATTTTGATTTTTTTTTTACTGAACTAAGAGTGCGGAAAACATCAGTGAGAAGCTTGGATATCCCGACTAGGTCGGCACCCCCACGAAACCCCCATCCTCTGCCCCTCACTCATATAAATATTATTAGAAAAAAAGGGAAAATCTGTACAAAAGAGGGGGACTAAACCAAAACCCTCTGAAACAAGGAAGAAACAGAAAAAGAAAAGCAAACAAAATCTTTGGCCAGCTATATCTGTCTCAGAGTTGGAGGACCCTGAGACCGGGTTTTAATAGCTGCTCGGTTTTCCTTCTTCTTTTGCGCCTTGGATACATGAGGAGTGAAAGGCTCTTCTGTGTTACTGCTTGAGTTTGTTAAAGCTTGTTGAATGATATCTAAGTCTTTGTTAACAATCGGACAACGATGCTTATTAAAAATAAAAACAGGATGTTGACAAGCATGTGCATCACTGTCAGCCTCCTGCGACGTTACCTCTTGCTGGTCGCATGTAATCATCTCCAAAAATGGCATTTCCTTCAAAATTTCAGATGTAGGCCTTGCTATTTCATCAGTCACATTATTCAAAGCAAAGTGGAAGGAGTTGTCAGACATAGATGTGTTGTTTTCAAGATGTTGTTGAGCTGTAAGAGCCAAATTCACACTGGCCTTGGGAGGTTCAGGTTGCGCAGCTGAGGCATCTGCCAAGGCACCTTGAATAGGAACCGAAACTTCAGTGCTTGTAGTCTCAAGATTGATAACATCAGTGGCAGCCATGTTGGTAATTACGGGTTGCTCAAATGCTTTCGATGATCCTATTCCGTCCGGATTGGTTTTAACATAGTGCTGCTTATGCTTAACAGATTCCTAGAATTTCTCTCTTTGTTTTTCTTTTTCTAACGCCGCAGGCAGGGCAAGGTGCACCCATCGGTAATTTGAGACATGATGCCCAATAATTTGGCAGTGAGAGCAGAAGTTTGGGATCCATTCATAAACAACCTCCATAGGAAATGCAAAACCTTCCCTTTCAACCATTATTTCACGAAACAAGCGGTGGGAAAAGTCAATGTCCACAAGTACACGTGCGTAATGACCAAAAACGCGTTTTTGAGTCGCTGAGTCAATGAAGAGTGATGTACCAATGGCACCAGCAATCTCCAAGAGTGTGCGCTCCAACCAATACTCTTGTGGCAACTCCATTAACCGGACCCACACATGTGCATGTGTCTGCCATTGAGTGTGTTTGTTGAAATCCTTTGCCCATTCAGACAAACGCAACAGCCCCGGTTTCAAGTTGACCATGCCCATAGCCCATACCAGTCGCATATCTGCAACAGAGGCAAAGGAGAACTCAAAAAATCCTTTCCCAAGAGAAATCAGTTTCCATGGTGCGGCAGTTTTCCCCTGTTTTGATAACTTATCCGAGATTTCCTTGGCAGTATAGGGTTTATCACCCTTGTTTAGAACAAGCCTTCCGTGCAAATTGGTCAAACATATGGCAATACCCTAGATCAATGTCGATAACAGGTTCTCCTCCATTGCAACTCCACCCCACCTTTGCTCTTGCATCTTTGACTTCAAATCTCTTCTTCTCAATCTGTACGATCAAAATCAAACTCACCGATTTGAGCAATTGAACCGGAAACCTGTCCCTGAAGGAGTAATCCAATGGTTGGCTGGGAGACCAAAAAAATACATGCAAGAGCGCTCCAGGGTTCTATCGACGGAAAACCTGTCAGTTATCTTGGTCTAAAAGGTCCTTAAAATCGACATTCTTGAAAAAACTATTCCTTACAACAAAAGTATGGAACATTTCCACCTTTACCTTTACTTTATATATAAATCTTAAATAACAACTCGATACATACGCAACACATTAATTCTATAAACAAATTACATTACAATTACAAAATTAATTGGATTATTTTTTGCAAAATAAAATATTAATGTAAAACTTATAAAATAATGAAATGGAAATGCATTTTGTCACATCCCAATCACCTTCCATCATCAAAGTCAATCAATACATGATCTTTCAAGCTGTCATACCCAATATTACCATGACTGCTGCTATCACCAAGTTCATAAATACTAGTTGATGATTCATGAAGCAAGTAGTGACTCTCCTCTACATTTAAGTCATCATTGATCCAAGAGTGCTTATCCATTAACCTCATTCCCTCCAATTCCATAGCCACTTCCTTCATGCTTGGTCTTTCCTCCCCTCTAAGTCTCAAGCAGTTCGCCGCAAGAACAGCTACCTCCTTGATCTCTTGTTTGTTTTCTTCATTCCACATACTTTCTTGAATAACTTCAAACACATTATCCTTCTTCAAGCAAGACAGAAAGTGCATAGCAAGATTTCTTCTCTCTTCCGGCCTAACAAAACTAAAAGGTTGCTGCCCTGTTAGCAGCTCCACAAGAACTACTCCAAAGCTATATACATCACTTTTTTCAGTCAATTGGCTGGTTTGCATATATTCTGGATCTAAGTAGCCAATAGTTCCTTGCACCATTGTGGCTACTTCAGTTTGATCCAGTGGAACCAATCTTGAAGCTCCAAAATCTGACACTTTGGCGGTGTTGGTTCCATCTAAGAGAATGTTATCACACTTGACATCTCTGTGGATAATCGGTATTGAGGCAGCCGAATGCAGATATGACAGAGCTCTAGCTACCTCTGCTGCTATCCTAAGACGAGTTTTCCAAGTTAGATCGTTCGTCTTACCTTGTGTGCGAAGAAATTCAGAAAGAGTACCATTGCTAACAAACTCATAAACAGACAACACCCTAAGAGTTTGACCACATTCCTGTGATTTATTTGAGAGACAACATCCACCTCGTTAATGAATTGTTCAATTTGGCATTCATCTATTGTTTTGGACTTTTTGGTTGTTAGTGGCTTTCCTTAGTTCATTTTCTTTGAAAATGTGAGCTATTTGAGACGAGTCTTTTCTTTGACGAAATTTCTGTTCCAAAATAGAACCTCCATTCTGCCTAAAGAATTTTTCTTTCAATTTGACAAGTTTTCTTTTTTGGTATATTAAGTAGGAAATTATCCACACAAATAGGACAATAAATACTGCTCCTACTCCTGCATCCAAAATATATTGAACCCAAATTTTAGATTGTTCGACAAACTAATATCAGTAGCATATATAACTAATA
>Ga0228711_1007331_pt1 | contig 16032 bp, 5 predicted proteins | sample MedpolnodulmetaG_2_FD_177996 | JGI IMG/M metagenome (GOLD analysis project Ga0228711, IMG submission 177996) | Root nodule microbial communities from Medicago polymorpha collected in Santa Monica, California, United States - brown nodules | ecosystem: Host-associated > Plants > Roots > Nodule...
AGAAAAAATCACTCAAAAAAAAAAAAAAAGATGAACTACAATTTCACCATCGCTATACTTTATAGTCAAAAGTGAAATTAAACTCTTAATTTAATTTATGCTTATAGTTCAATTGAATTCATTACCTAAAAATCACAACATGCCCACTTACCTAAGTATGGAGGTAAGAATCAGTACCAACACGTAAGATTGTTCTAAATGTTTCAGATCAGATAAACTTACCAAACTAGCTAGCTTTGCTTTCACATCGATCAGTCCTTTTTGTTTTTATAACATTATTATTAATCCTTTAAATTCCAAAAAAAGCCAATTAGAACTTAGAAGGGAAAATAAAGAAACTAATTATAATAAATTCCATTATTGAACTTAATAAAGTTGGAATCCAAGTCATTATTCAACAATGAAATTGAAATTATTTCTTCCAATTCCTTTGAGCACTTAGGTTACCCCGATTAGTTCAAGAGTCATAACGCATAAGGTTCGCCACGAAATATTAACACCTTTCTACGTTGTTATTATGAGAATCTTGAAAGCGCGCGTTCTTTATATTTTCTTATAGAGAAACTGAGAAACGACCCTTTTGGAATATATACCACCATGCATTTCCACGGGCGTCATTCCACTGTTCTGTTCTAAATAATGTTAAGCACAGTTTTGAATTTTTTGTGAGCTAGTAAAACTAAGAAGTGCATAAATAAAGGTGAAACAGAAAGATAAATGATAAAATTTGCAAAAGTATACTTATTTAACCGATTATGTAGTGTGTCAACCCAAATGAATTATGCAATGGGGTATTTATACAAAGCTAGTCCTACTGGCCAAAGCATCATGGCCTACAAAATCTAAGATGGAGTTCAAATCCTGATCAAAACTTCAATCCAACAACTTCGTTGTATTTATCAGCTGAGTTAGAACCTATGGATTTAAGTAACAACCGTTATATTTAAGCAAAAATGTTATTCATACACACAATTTTGACACAATCATGTGGCACCATATTTGACGGTTCACGCCTCGTTACATAGCTAACACGATATAAATACGTTGTTAATTTCATATTTGAAAAAAAATACGCTTTTGTCAAAAGAAAAATACATTGATTAATTTTTTTTTCCCTGTTGACATGATACATGGATTATTTTATCAAAAAAAGAAGAAGAAAAAGGTAAATGGATTACATGGATCAATCGCTGTCCTCAAAACTGATCAAATAAAAGAACAGAAAAAAAAAACTTCACTTAGATTGGCAATTTAGCTGTGGAACTCCGAGTATTTATTGACTTATTTAAAAACTTATTTCTTTATCAAATTTTAAAACTTATATCATGTAATTTGTCCAATAATTATCATAAGTGATGCTTATACAAATTTTATAAAAAAATGTGATTCTTATACAAGGTCTAGCTATTACTTTAAGGTCAAAGTTACAGCCAATTGATTCTCCTTCTCTCACATCAAGTATCGAACAGGTGTGTCCATTATTATACGCTATTCTTACATCATAAACGGAATCATTTTCCAATTATAAATATATATATTAACAAATTTTGGAAACCATTTGATGGGTTGATTGCAGAATATGAAAAGTAGGATCGATGCAGAAAAACGCAGAAGCAAAGATGGATCGTGCAATCATCCAAATTTTAATAATATAATATAATAATAATAATCTAATAGTGATGTATGATTTTGAAATTTTCTCCTAAATTCTTTTTTCCTTTATTCTTTGATGGATAAATAGATGAGTTGAATAAAGATACGATGAGATAACAACTAGAGTCGAGTGTAGCGGAATTAGTTCAACTTTTAAAATATACCAAACAAAAATTCAAATCCTAGTTGAGAGAGGTGTTTAGAGCCCTGCATGCCTTAAATTAGATAAATGATAATTTTACCAATGATATGTGACAAATTTATTATAAAATTTATTAATTTATTCATATAAATTATTTTATATTTTAACTTTTATTTTTTGTTCCAAATAGTTTAATATTTTATTATATATATATTTTTGTAATTTAAAAAAATTAAAATGAAAAAAATTATATTTAGTATATAAAGTTACATTTAATTTTATTTTTACTATTTTTGTTTATAAATGATAGTATTAATTTTAATATTTTTCATAATTTAATATACTTAAGGTTTATTTCTTAATTTAATTTTTAGTTTATAATACCAATATTTTAATTTAAGTATTTTGACATTTCTACTAAAAAAAGTATTTTGACATTTTTATTAGATTTTAAATTATGATTTCAGAAAAATGAGAGATTTTTTTTGTCATCATATCCAGTTTATTTCTAAATTCTACATCAATCCTCAATTTAAGATAAGATTTACACCAAAGAGATAAAATAAGATAGAGTAATGTGATACGATTGATTATATCTTATCTTATCACTCTTGTTCTTCTAACTATATTAAGCAGCTCCTTAGTCCTTATTCATATCATATGATATATAGGTTTCCATTAAAAATAAAAGCTACACATACATATGTCATATATAAGAAAAGTATCCATATATTATGTGCTTAATTTTCTTTTCTTCAAACTATTGGTGCATGCATTTTTAGTCATGATATATATATTTGCACCAAAGAAAAAGTGAAAAACTTATTAACTCCAATGCATGATATATCCATCTATCGAATCTATTTGGATAGATAGGAACATTCAATCATATCATTTTTTTTTGGGTAATATATATAATTAGACACACTTACCGTGAACATAACTCAGTTGGTAGAGACATTATAATATGTGGGGTCTGAGTTCGAACTCAAGATTCTCTCGTTTATTTTAAAAGATGAAATTCTCGTTAATAGATTATTTAATAAAAAAATAAAAAATTGAATAAACACATATAGTAGCATGTATGTTAGGATATAAGAGTTTGATTTGTAACCTTAAGAGATATAATTCATTTTTTTTTTTTTGAAAGAAGATATAATTCAAATATCATGGCAGTTAAATAACAATATTAATTTTTTTTCCAAAAAAAAATAACAATATTAATTTCTCATCCTTCTCCAAGAAAATCTCTTCAAGTAAATATCAAGATTAATATCTGAGTCCATGTTGAAGAACACTCGTAAACCTTAACAAATAAATAAATTTGAAGTTTGATTTTTTTTTTTTTATAAATTTCCTTGCTTGTATGAAGAGGAATATAATGATATAATTAAAGGGTAAACAAGAGCTTCTTAAAAAAAGGGCAAACAAGAGTTTTTAAAAAGATATTAATTTGTATCCAATTACCGCGTAATTTTTTTACACATGCATTCAATAAATCCCATCATAATACAAATTAAAATCCTCTTAAATTAAATATATGCTTATTGATGTGGTCAATAACAACATGATATAACAAAAAAAAATGTTCAACCACCCATACATGATATATCATTCACATTCACATTCACATTCACATTCACAGTTATATTTCCACGGATCACTCATGTAAACATGCATGAATATGGTCTAGAAGCTAGACCTAAAATCCATGACAAAACGTCATACAGCATCTTCAGCCAACCAAATTCAAAAAGGAAGCTAGAGAGATATAATTAAAGTTGTTGCCAGGTAGGGTGCTCTTCTCTCATCCTATCTACTTTTTCCTAAAATTTCTACCCATTATGAGGCATAGTGGAACCAAGTACTCTCTCAAGTTAGTATAAATAGCCATGTAGTTCTCTTTGTCTCTCAACCTATTTCCAATCAAAAGTGGAAGATTTCTCATTCTCTTATAGTGAGCTTCCACAATATGGATAATCTAATATTTAAGATAAGGAATTTGTACACTTTGGTTCTTTTACTTTTTGTACTATGTTTTAAGCCTTCTTTTTCATCTAGATCACATAGGCACTATTGGGGTGGTGATGGAAGAAAATTGAGAAGTTCCAGTGATAATGGTAGTGATCTTGTGACTCACTTGCCTGGTCAGCCTCAAGTAGATTTCCAGCACTATGCTGGTTATGTCACTGTCAATGAAACCAATGGAAGAGCACTCTTTTATTGGTTCTATGAGGCTATGACTAGGCCAGAAGAGAAACCATTGGTTTTGTGGCTTAATGGAGGTAAAACCATATTCTAATTACTTATACTTTTTTTCTGTCATATAACAAGTTAACAACATGTCCCACATTGAATGAAATAACCCTGAAAGTGTATTGATAACCGAGACGGTCCTCACTTTATATGTTGGTTTTGCAAAATCCAACTCAAATTTTTAGATAATATCATAGTCTATCCAAGATCTATTTAGTCATCTTTTATCATGTCACGGCTATTGCGGGCCATGCGGGTCATACTTGAGATAAGTATAAAAACGTGTTTATAAATGTGACAATCTTTACCGTACAAGTGATTTGTAAGTTAAGTTAGTAAAATCCAATTTCTAAGACAATATTTGGATTTTTAGACAATTAACAAAACCAAAATTGAGTGCATGGAATTTTTATCAAACAAATTGTAAGACAGTGACTGTGACTGTGTTGCTCTTGTTCTGAGGTGGTACTAAGGAGCTAGCCCTTGTATGATAATAACTAAACAACAGAAACACACATGAAGGTGGGACTATGGTGTTAAGAAAAAAACAGAAGAGAGATAAAATAGAAGTGCATTACTTTATAACTTATCATAATCTCTTTTGTTTAAGGTGGCAACTAATCTAAGAGAGTTTAAAACACTGCTGATTTCATTAGCTGTTGGTACACATGATATATGTTCTCTGCTAAGGTGACAAGATGATTTGTTGTTGCAGGTCCTGGGTGCTCCTCTGTGGGATATGGAGCAACACAAGAGATTGGTCCATTTTTAGTGGATAATAATAATGATGGACAAGGCCTTAAATTTAATAACTTCTCATGGAACAAAGGTATATGGTATATATAATTGATGACCACAACTTCACTTCTTTTTATGCCAATTTATAGTATAAAAAATTCTCATTTAGTGATCCACAACTAGTGCTCCAATATTTGTCCCCACAAAAAGGATTATTATTATTAATTGATGCAAAGAATTATTGATATCTCTCATATCTGTGTGTGATGTTGCAGAAGCCAACATGTTATTCCTAGAATCTCCTGTCGGAGTTGGCTTTTCCTATTCAAATACAACCAGTGATTATCAACAATTGGGTGATGACTTCACAGGTCACTACTTAATTTATACATATGTTTCATAAAATAACAAGCCTTTAATTTTGTTGCATTTACTATTGTTTGAAGTTTATGCAAAGCAAATCTCTGACAAATTATATTATTTTTTGTATCAGCTAATGATGCTTACAATTTTCTACACAATTGGTTCCTCAAGTTCCCATCATATAGAACTAAGACATTTTACATAGCAGGGGAAAGCTATGCAGGTATTGAAATTGAAATTGATATTTTAGCACAGGACATTTTTTAGTCAAATCTTCTTGATCAATGGTGATATTTATGAATGTTGTATATTTTCAGGAAAGTATGTACCAGAACTTGCTGAACTTATCCATGATAGGAACAAGGACCCATCTCTTTACATTGATCTCAAGGGTATTTTGGTATGGCCCACATAATATAAATTAAACAACCATGTGCTAAATAAAATTCATGGCATAAAGAATCTTTTGTTACTAAGAATAACTCCTATGTAGTCAGCATTTAGTAGGTTTTGAAAATTGACCTCTTATCCACATCATGGTTCCACTACCACAATCTAGAGAATATATTTTGTAAAGCAAATTTTGTACTTGTGATCGCTATTATTTAATGTTTTCAATGTGGTAGTTTTAAGGATTAAAATGAATATGAAGGACAAAATATTTTATAATTATCCTTTTTTTTTTTTAATTTTAAAATTTTATTATTTTGCAGCTAGGTAACCCTGAAACATCTGATGCTGAGGATTGGATGGGACTAGTTGATTATGCCTGGAGTCATGCTGTGATATCAGATGAAACTCACAAAACAATCAAGACAAGTTGTGACTTTAACAGTAGTGATCCATGGAAAAATGAAGATTGTGATCATGCTGTTGATGAAGTACTCAAACAGTATAATGAAATTGATATCTATAGTCTCTATACCTCTGTCTGCTTTGCCTCTACAGCACGTTCAAATGGTCAATCAATGCAAACTTCCACCAAACGTTCATCCAAAATGGTTAGTTTTATATTGAAAAAGTTGCCAATTCATGCAAAGCTTGTTGTTATGCATATTTTTATACAAGTAATCACTTATTGAATTTAATTTTGATGCACCTGTCAGCGCATCACAACTAAACATGTGCATGATTTATGGTTATAATAATGGTCAAATATTTCCAATGGCCTAACTGTTTTGATTGAGTGACACTGTGAAAACTCTTTACACCTATGGTGTATATTAATTAAGTCCTCATTTACTATAATATACTATTTATTTATAAGAGAAATTCTAATATGGACCGTTTTTTAAGTGGTATTATGTGAATTAGTATTTAAAAAATATTTAAAATTTTAACGGTGATATATCTTGTCTCCTAGTAGTAGACGTTAACAATCATCCTCATTTTTACTATTGAAATAGTGACTTCATTGATACTAATTTGATTAAACAATCAAGAATAATTATGTAGCTCGTATTTTTGGTAAAAAAAAAAATGTAGTTCGTATTAAACCGACATCAATTGAGTCATATTCTTAACCATAAATATTAGAAGAGTCACGAATTTTTATTTTTAAATAATATCGTCGATCGTCATTAGAATTTTTGATAATTTTAAATATCGGTCCACGGTGGACCACTTGAATTCACCTAGTATATAATATAACTGTTTTGACACCTGACTATTAATGTGGTTATTAGATGCCTAGAATGATGGGTGGTTATGACCCATGCTTGGATGACTATGCTAAAGCTTTTTATAACAGACCAGATGTTCAGAAGGCCCTTCATGCTAGTGATGGTCACAATCTAAAGAATTGGAGTATTTGCAAGTAATATTCTCTCCTACATTAGTATCCCTATTAAAAAAAAAAGAAGTTGAAATAGCATAGAAATTAGAGATAGAAAAATAAAATTGGTTCTGAATTTGACGTATCTAATACTTTTTATTTTCAAAATTTCTTTTGCTATTTAAACTTTGTCCAAAAGTGTATATTTGACTATTTTTTGACATTTATCATATACTCAGAGATAATATCATTGTATCCTGTTTCACTTTAAGGATAATTTCATTGATAGTCTTTTGCTAAATAATCTTTTAACTATGAAATGTAGCAACAAGATATTCACAGACTGGGCAGATTCAAAACCAACTGTTATCCCAATTTACAAGAAACTTATATCAGCAGGACTTAGGATTTGGGTTTACAGGTAAATATACAAGAATATCAAAACTCAAATACATAGACATGTGCTGAAGAAGTTTATAAACACTTATTTTGCTTTGTATTAATTGTTGATTGTTGATGGTTCAGTGGAGACACAGATGGTAGAGTACCAGTTCTATCAACTAGGTACAGCTTAAGTACTCTAGCTTTGCCTGTCACTAAACCATGGAGCCCTTGGTACCATGAAAATGAGGTAAAGATTCTTCAGGAAAATTGGTTTATTCTTTTTAAAAAAATACAGTTTTAATCAACTTATGATTCATAGCACATGAGCTAGTAATAATAATTATTATAGTAAATTTAAACACATGTTTAACTCAAGAATGAATTAGGTGTTGGGTTAGTGGATTTATTGAATGGACTAGAATATGTATCCCGACATCAAGGGGCAACCTATATTTTTTGACATATCAAGGAGCAACTATATTAAAACATCTTTTCTTGGATACATTAAAACCTCATTTTTGCCAATACAGACAAATATTTTGGACTTATTTTAGTATATAGAAAAGCTTAAATGTTTATAATTTTGGTCCCTCAATTTTCTAATTATTTGAAAATTTTCCATCTTTATATTTGGGGAATATATATTTTTTTTTTACAATTTCACAAGTGTTATAAATTCTTTTATATTTTAAAGAAAAGGAAATTAGTTGTATAAAGTAATAAACCATCTAGATAGTGTTACCACATCATTAAAATCCAGCCTTAAAATGTATATAGGTAGGGGGATTTGACGATCATTTGAAAAATCGGGGGCTAAAATTATGGATTTAGAAATATGAGGACTAAAAATGGATTTAGAAATATGAGGACCAAAATCATGAATGAGATAAAATAGATAGATTAAAATTACAATTAAGTCTATAAAAAAACATACTTCAGGACAATTTTTCAGTCGGAAAATAATCATTCAAAAAATATAGGTTAGAAAAAAATGGGGGTGCTAATAGTTTGCCTCCATATCAATATTAAAATGGAAGATAGCCCAACTATAGAAAGGGGTCTTCATGTGCTATTTATGTATGGGGGCTCAAAGAGAAAACCTTCTTAGAAGTTAAACTCACTTACATGTATCACAACTTACAAGCCTTTTACTATCTTTTTGTTAACTTTTTAATGATATGTTCCTCCTTGAAAAACAGGTTAGCGGGTGGTATGAAGAATATCAAGGTCTTACATTTGCAACATTTAGAGGAGCAGGTCACGCAGTACCTTGTTTCAAACCAAGCAATTCACTTGCGTTTTTCACCTCCTTTCTACATGGAGAAACACCTCCTTCTACAAAATAATTAGAATAACTAATCATATTGGGTACATGTTCTGTGACCCCATATGAAAATTTTGCTATTACATAGCAATAGCCAATAGTCTAATCATGTCAATATGGCAAGTATTCCAAGATAACGAATAAAGAGTTTTTTTGCTCACGGCCTACTAAAGCGTTTTGTTATTTTACTCTTTAGATTGTATGGATTGTCAATGCAATATACTAATATCTTATTAATGTAGGTTCAATATGTCATGTCACATAAAATTACAAAAATTGGTTTTAGTAAATATACCAAATGAAAGTAAAAATATCAAATTAAAATGGTATTAACTTGTTTAATTAACAATGACTAATAATAAAGGTATAAGTTTTTCATAATATAATGATAAAGGTATGAAGAATGCTTAATTTAAAATGAATTGATAGAAAAATTAACTAGTTATAAGGTATAATAGTAGGTTGCACGAGCAAACATGAGGTACAAGAAGTAAAACGATTTCAATAGAAAAAGAATTGACTAAAGAAAAAAAAATAAGAAAAAGACATCAATAATGCTTAAGAAAAAGATATCAAAAATTGAGTAATGGAATATCAGAAAAAATTACACATATAGAGCAACCCAATTTAAGATAGGGAATACACATCTAACACATGACAGCCTTCAAAACCTGCTTGAATAAAATACAAACAAATGTGTCCATGAACATGTATTGTATGAAATAGATATCTGTTTTACAAATATGAGAATTTTGAAATTTATGTTTAATGTGAATGAAAATGATATGAAAACAAGGTTATGAATGAAAATAATTTAATTCATTAAATTTTCTAAAGAGCATTGCTATATGTCGCGATAGTAAATTTCACGACTTTTTCACAAACGGGTTCTAACTTCTAACTTGCTTTGCCTGCTGCCTAAACAAAAACCAATCAATATATCCATGCACTCAGCTTTTCTCCATGTCCTGCCATTAAATCTAAAATGAAGGTAACAAATACACCTCAAAGGATTTGGCTGTGGATATTATAGATTTATAGTCAATGGCCAACTGGGTCAAATTAAGATACATATAGTGCAACCGATGCAACCAAGTGTCTATGACGATGGTGGATCAGAGGTTCTGTGATAGAACTCACTCTACATCAAAGTGATGATGAGAGGTTTTGTGATGAAACGGCGGTGACGAACAACGAACAAGGACAAAGGAACGGCGACGACGAACGTCGACAAATGATGACTGCAAAGGAAGCAAGTCGAAGAGACTGAGGTGGTGAGTTAGAGAATTAACAACCATGATTTGTTTTGGACGAGTGATACACACATGGAACCAGGGAAGGTGAAGCAGTTGTGGTATGAGGAAGAAGAAAACAAATCAGAGAGAGAAACGGGATAATAACACAAATGTGTCAAAGAAAACAAAATTAAAATAGACAATTTGAAGGTTACACGTAATTCGGGATACTATCGAGATGTTTTTTGTCGGGAGATGTAGCCTTTTCCTTTTCTAAATCGAATGTATAAATAGATAGATACAAATGATGAGAGAAAAGCTATAGTTTGCACATATTTATGACTCAGATTTACATTTGAATTTCAAATTGACCATTAAAGCTAACTTGAAGAATACTAATATCTAACATAACTAACTAGGAGTGTATTACTCAAACACCTTGAACTTTTGTTTTTTTTTAATCAACCTTGAACTTTTGTTAATTCATCTTTCCTTGCAATGTTATACCTCATGAAAGAAATGTTGTCAAAGATCCAAGTTTAAATATGTATATTGCACTTAGGAAAACAAATTCAAGAGGAAATCAAAGAAAGAACGTAAATGGAAGAAAAAGGTGAAAAGTGAACATAAGTTTCTTCTGGAAACTAGTAAGTGGGTTCAACAATCTTCCATTTTAAAACTTCATTCTGTAAGGGAAAATGAAATGAAAATGACACAAATCCTAGTGGTTAAGTCCTCATTACTTGACCATATTGATTTTACCCGTAAGTTGAAGTTCAAAATAAATGAAAAAGGGTTTAGATTCTCACATAGCATAATGTACGAATGAATATAATTATTTTGTATCACTGCATTGCTTTAAGTCCCACATTGGAACGTCTAGTAAGAAACATAGCAAATGTGGATTATAAAAGCCAAAAAAGTTGAGTGTGAAGATGTCATAGTATTAAACGTGTTAAATATATGGTAGTTGCTCTTGTTTTACCATTGACTCGTTGTTAAAAACTACTTCGTCATATATCAAGTGACACAATTTACTTTATCACACGTACTAATGCATATTTTCTATCTTTAGTATCTATTTAAATTTATTTTTTGAGGGTTTATCCCTCTAAATTTATTGAAGTTTTAAAAAAAAAATTGGCGATAATAAATAAGGGTTATGATATTCAAGTAAGATTCCTAACCAAACAACAAAATCTTCTAAAGAGTATATTTTTTGAGATTTTTTAGTTGAAATTATGAGCAATGGGTTGTTTTGGTTATTATGCAAGTAGATCAATGATTGAGGCTCAACTCAATTACACCACCACTAAAAATGCTCTTAACTGAGCGTTTGCATTTGATAAGTTCCGATTCTACCTTGTGGGAACTAAAATCATTGTGCATAGTGCCCTTGTGGGAACAAAATTCATTGTGTATACCGATCATGCTACAATTAGGTATTTGATGACTTATCAAGAGTCATATCTATCCTTTAAAAAAATATTCATATCGATTAAATGTGAGACTTGAGTTTTTCCTAATATACTCTCTTATGCCTATCATATTGAGTTTGGTACCTGTAGTTAAATGGTGGATGGTCCGATCAATAGACTCTGATACCATATTGAAATTGAGCATAACTCATCCTTAGTAGACCGACTTGTAAGATGAGAAGTTCAACAATCAAACAAAAACCTTGTGCCCTTCTTATACTCCGGAGACTTTTGCTCTTGTTTTTTTTTTCCTTCACCACATTCATATCTCCCTTGCCTCTCATCATTGTATGTCAAGTAGTTTTCTTTTCTATTTTGTTCTTTCTGTTTGTTTCTTGATCTTCTTATTACTATTCATCATCTTTCATTGTCGTTGATCATTTTTTACATTAAGCCTTAATTTTATCGTACAATTTTATTTTGTACAATATTTTACGTTAAGCCTCAGTTTCTTAATTTTTCAATTGTGATAAAACAATTATATGTTGTAGTACATTTTTTCTGTTGAATTATTTTGTATTTTTTGTGGCTCACAATTTTTAAGAGAGCATCACTAGCTATTTCTAAGACATTATTTGTAGAAGTTGTGTTGATTTGTGCAACCTTATTAGCTTTCTTCTAAAAGAATGTCGTTATGATGAACTTTTAGTTGAACCGACGAGCCAAACCAAATTACTTAAAAACTTTATACGAGCCGAACTCGAGATAAATAAAATGTTAGTGTCGTGTTCAAACCAAGTTTCAATCTGAACCGATTCTTATCTAGTCAGCTCAGACGAGTTCGACTCGACTAATTTCTAGTCTTATTTCCTACTAATGAAGCCCTTTGAAGCGTGGAGAAAGCTTTTATTTGGTTTTTCTTAGATACCAATTCACGGAGAGAAAAATAAGAATTATGCTCTTTAGCCAGCAAAAATCACTCGCGCCCAACTGAACTTCCCAAAATACCCCTGCGTGAGTTAACTCACGCAAGTGTAATAAAAACGTGACTTAATTTTTACACATGCATGATTTAAGTCACACACAGCTAACTCACGCTAGTTTTAAATGGGTTGTGTTCTCTTTGTATTTTCTTCAGTCGATTTCATGACTGTATCTGACCGAAGATCCACTGTCCTAGTTACCATTTTGTTTGCAACTAAAACAAAAGTCAATATATAAATATCATAAGTCACTCCAATTCTCCCAAATTTAACTAGAACCAATCAAATAAAGTTAGCAATTATATACAAATACATGATTCCATAACTTTAAATTCTATTAAGTTCTTATCTCTACGCTTCGAGCATGGATAATGCAGAATAACAAATTTATGATAGACTATGATACATCATGGATCTTTGTTATAATTTGGTACCATAGTTGTTAACTTGTTATAATTTGGTAAGTGGCAAATGAAGTCTTCAGATGACTGATACCGAATACCTAGCAGTGGAGCAAGATGAGAAAATGGTTGAATATCATTGCTTTTGCCTTTGAACTTTCTCTCACGTGTTGATAAAGGTAAGGGATATTGATATTGCCTCAAAGTACTAGCGTGAGTTAACTCACGCGGGGTGTAACACCTGCGTGAGTTAACTCAAGCGGCGTGACTTAAGTCAAACATGTGTAAAACAAACGTAATTTCAAGTCACGTTAATTTTACACTTGCGTGAGTTAATTAACGCAGGGGTATTTTGGTTAGTTTGGTTGGGTGGGAGCGAAACTTGCTGAGAGAAGAGCAGAATTCAAAAAATAAACAAAGGAGAGTTAATAACCAAATATGCAATTAAGATCACCGTGAACAAGTGAAATACTCAAACAAACGAAAAAAACACTAATTGACCTCCATAGGGATATATTTTCTCCTATCAAATATCTGCACGCAAAACACACCATTTGGTGGACTACTAAAAACTATTTGAAATCAACTTGACAAATTGCGGCAAGAATAGAACCACGGTCTACAACGTAAGTTAACATCATAGTATATAATAAATTGATTGTTCTCAAATTCATTCTCAATCATTATAGCATTGTTATTTGGAAAAACTTTAGATTGCGACATGGAGAAATTCTTTCCTGGTCACATACACAAGTAAAAAGTGTTTATACACACACATAATTGAATGATATGATTAAATTCTTTTACATTTATTTTTCTCTACTTGTGTGAGTACCACCAAACAAGTCTTTTTTTTATTTATATTTGTATCCAAGCAAGTCTTTCTATGTGACACGATGAAAACATCTTTCTTCTCATGTCCTTGATGCCCATATGAACAAATGAACGAGTAAAGATACCATAAGGACGGGTCATATTTAAATATGTATACAGTATACTACCGTAAGGAAAACGAATTCAGAGGAAGTAACTCAAAGTTAAATGACAGCAAAAGGTGAAGAGTGAACATAAGTTTCTTCTTGCATCTAGCAAGTGGTTTCAACAATCTTCCATGTTAAAACCTCATTAAGTAAGGGGAAAGGAAATTATAATGACCCGAATCTTATCTTAGTGGTTTCAACAATCTTCCATGTTAAAACCTCATTAAGTAATTAAGGGGAAAGGAAATTATAATGACTCAGATTGGATTGTTTGAGAGAAGATTGTAGTTTCACTTTCTTTGTACTTCACTTTAATTAGAGTAATGCTGCTGATGTTCAGCAAAACATGGATATTACTTTAGGACTTGTATAAATTAGTTTGGATTTAGTTCCTCTTGAAACCCTCTATTTGGTTCCTCTATTTTCACGGATTCACGATTTTAGTTGCCTCGTTTGTAAATATGATCTTAGTAACTCTTTGACATTGGCAGGAAATATATATCAATTAAGAAAGGATCTATGACTTTAAAGAGGAAGCATTTTTAGTGTTCAGTATGGTGGCCAGATTGCGAGTAACCTTTTTGCAAGAAGCAGAAGTCATGTTGAACAACGAGAAGTGTGTGGATTAGGAGTAAGAAAGCTTAGTAAGATAAATAAAGTCTGTGTTCATTACAGTTCAGAAGAATATGGCATTGATGAAACGAAAGTAGATCCTGTGGCATCTGATGAAGGAACAGGCAAAGCAATTCCATTGGAAGGGAATGGTTCACCAGTATCTCCTTGGTGGCAGCAGCTTCCTAAGCGCTGGCTTATCGTATTGCTGTGTTTTACACCATTTCTTTTATACAACATGGACCGTGTGAGTATTTTATTTTGGTATTCAAAATCTAAATTACCATGTGTATGGTTGGATTGGCAACAGATCGTTCATTAGCTTCACGATGCATGTGCTCTGTAGCTTTCGCACTACCGTGATTTCTCACTGTGGTTCTGTCAAATTTACTGCTAATCCAAACACACTGTCATATTTCTTAATGTTTGTCATGTCTCAAATTCTAAATTCTTCAAAATTTTCCAATTACTTCATCCAAATGCACTCTAAGGCATTCATTCCTTTTAGGACATCAAAAGTGTTAATATGAAATTTGGCAAGAGCACAAATTTGGTGCCATATTACAAATTTTATCAGCTAGGGGCAACATGATTTCAGGATCTTTACTACTTGCAATCAACAATATTACAAACACTTTTGGGGCCAATATTGAAGACAGGGTAAAAAATTAATTCCTAGAAAATACACACCTTCCATCTATCTAATGAACTGCAATGGCCATACTTATCCATTCTACCATTGGCTTGGTTCCGAGCAATCTTAGTAATCCAGCCATTTCTTGTTAATAACCGTAGATCATATTGAAGGTTGTAGACCGCTCTTGGTAGATCTTCAGAACAAAATTTGAGAACCAAGCTCTGCAAAGCTTTAAATGTTAAAGGTTACTAACTTCTGTATAAATACTTTGACAATGGGAATTTAAGGCTCCTTGCAACCTGCTTAAACAATATCAAAATTATTATTCTTTATTACACATGTGGAACTTCAATTTCAAATACACAAACAACAACAACAAAATTATGAGAGTATTAAGTGAGCGAGACAAAGATGGTACCTTTAAGACCAAGTCTTCAGATATAGTGGATCGATACCGAGTCGAGCCTTCAATTGGACAGCTTTTTCCTTTAAAAATAAAATTAGCATTACAGAGAGTGGATAGCTGCAAAAGAACGTCAGACATCAGCGAACCGTTGCCACATTGAGCTCCTAGTTCTTCATTCTTTTGTTCATCTTCATCAGCTGGGTCTTCTGCAACAGAAACAATACACTGAAAGATGGCTATCAACCTCTCCAATGGAAAAGTTCCAGGTCCTTTCATTAGTAGTTCCTCTTCCAACATCTCTTTCTTTTCCAGCGCTTTCTCAGAGGCCCTATAGGGATTAAAAAGCATATTCAGACAACAATAAATGAGTGATGCTCAATAAGAATGTACTATGGGAACATACCTAAATCTTATCAATCAACTACAAAAAAAATAACAAATCCATTCAGACAATGGTCGGAACTTCAATAAATAATTCTTCTCACATGAAAAAATGAAAACGGAAATAAGTAAAAGAAAAACAAAACCAGCAAAAGGCTTCATTCAAATAATAAAAAAGTGTTAAAGTCTCAAATTCATACACAGTATTGTTTTCAGCGCATCAAAAAATGGTTTGAAATCGCCATACTTACTTCCTCTTTCGCTTTCGATTATCAGAACCACCTTTGGAATCAAAAAGTGAAGCATCAAGAGTAGCAGGGTTTCTAGAGGCAAGAAATGCTGAAA
>Ga0228711_1007332_pt1 | contig 16030 bp, 10 predicted proteins | sample MedpolnodulmetaG_2_FD_177996 | JGI IMG/M metagenome (GOLD analysis project Ga0228711, IMG submission 177996) | Root nodule microbial communities from Medicago polymorpha collected in Santa Monica, California, United States - brown nodules | ecosystem: Host-associated > Plants > Roots > Nodule...
TTTTTTTTTATATATATATATATATATATATATATATATATATATATATATATATATATATATATATATTGTTCCAAACAGATTAGCACAATAGAATTCAATGAATTGAACCTGGATGCATAGGAAGAAATGAAGGAAGGATCCAAAACTCAGGGGGCATTGGGTTGCTTCCCAACCAATCAAATAAACCAAGTATCTATAGGTAAATGATACATTCAAATTAGTAACATAAATTTTTTCGGTTAAATTTTAATATTGCATAAAAACGAATGGTAGGTACCGAAAGCCAAGTTTTCCCCCATGAAGGTATATATGTGACACCACCATGTGCCCGAATCCAGTTTCTGGCTCTAGCACAAGCATTGTCTTGACCGCCATCAGGTCCTTCTCCGAGAATTCGCATACATATATAATTAAGTGCAGTACAAAACATGGTGCTGTGACCCTCAATGTGTAGCCCCCATCCTCCATCCTCATTCTTCAAAATGAAATCACAACACGTTCAATCTCAAATTTCACGGGTAATTAAGCAAAAGAAGCAATGGGAGATAGCACATACTTGGTGATAGTAAATGTAACGAAGAATCTCTTTGCGATGCTCTGTTGGGAATACGGAATCAAGATGTCCGGTAATGTAGACACAGAAAACCTGCAATGTAGAAAATTAATTAATGTTGATTAGAGTTTAATCCAGGCACGCAGATTAATTTATGTATTGCAAAGCAAGCACATCTCTGCAATTTAGAAAATTGGCAATGGCATTCGCTGGTTGACTTGAGTCTCTTGTGGTTGTTTATAAAGATAATTCACCATCTCACACCATGATTTATGTAAGAGGAGTGTAGTAGTAAATAAAATAGCAACATTTGAATGAGATGGGAAATTTTCATTTTCATGGATTCGAATCCAACCCAAAAATACAACAATGTTAAATTCTCTTGAGGAGTGTTTTGTTGTCCACTGTGGTTTTATTCGATTTAAGAGATTAGTTTCTGCATGCTCACAAAACAAAACACTTGTGTAAACTTGTAAAAACCATGGACTCTTAGATCTGACATTCGAGCTCCCCCATCTTAAATTTTTATTAGGAAAAAAATTACTTTATGTGCCAAATATATCTAAATAAATATAAAATTGAGTAAAAACTCTTTTTTCAGCAAAACTTTGAAAATCAATCTTTTTGCCGAGAATTTTTATATATATTTTAAATTTATAAGAGAAATAAACAGGAATAAGTGAATAACTTGATCATATTAATCTCTAAAAGAGACAATTAAGTTCCGACAATTATATAAAAAGAGACAATTAAGTTCCGACAATTATATAAAAAGAGACAATTAAGTTCCGACAATTATTCTTTCAAAAAAAAAAGTTCCGATAATACTTCCTCCGTCTCTAAATAATAGTCGTTTAAGGTTGATGCACGATTATTAAGGAAATGATTAATTGTGTTGATTTTGATGGTAAAATTAGTATCATTTACTAAAACACCCTTATTAATTGTAGTTAGTGGAGTAGTTAAGTTAGATGAAGTTCAATAAATAAGGGTATTATAATGGAAAAAATAATAATAAATGCTGCATTGGTATTCTGAAGTGACAATTATTTTGAGGAAAAAAAAAATGGATAAAGAGACAATTATTGTGAGACGGAGGGAGTAATAAAAAAAATTAAAATAAATAATTTCTTCCTCAATCAATCGTTTATTTTGTTCTTGATCTTTTTCTTTCTTTTTGCATTAAAAAAAATTCTATTTTCTGTATGAGCGATAAATTATTTTTTTTTGACAGAGAACGATAATTTTTTTTGTTGTTGAGATCAATTTGTCCTTAATTCAATTATTAATTTGGAGCATATTGTCCCTTTCCAATTATTGTAAGACCTCATTGTCCCTTATGAAAGGATATGATCATCAAAAACAAATTAGTGTAAGACCTCATTGTCCCTTATGAAAGGATATGATATAAAATAGAATTTTTTTTATGCCGGTAGAAATAGAGATTGAGTTGTTTCGGTTTATTAAAATTACTTTTATTTTTAGCAAGGACCAAATTGAGTCTCTAAATTTTTCTTAGGGAATAAAATAATCTTTCTTTTTAAAGGAGGGGAATAAAATAATCTTATATAATAAATTTATTTAAGAAGAATGCTAAATAGAAAGGGGTATTCATTAAACAACTAAAACAAGTTTTTAGTGGTGTAATTATTATTTGACTAAAGTAAAAACTTTTGTTTTCAAGATACTATTTTTTTCTTCTTCCAGAAGTACTAAAAAGGTATTAGACTGATAAAAAAGAAGTATTAGAATTAGACTGATCAAGTCAGTATACTTTATTTCAATATTTACAATTATATTAATTTTATTTAATAAATATTTTATGAACAAAAAAAAAATCAATCATTTTATATTAATATTAGTAAGTACTCACCAAGGGAGGCATGAAAAATAGAGGACCTGCGATTTGAGCAGGCCAATGGCCATCACTGGTTTGCAATGCTGCTAGGTGGTGTGTGCCCCTTCTCAACGTTGTTGTTGCTTTCTCATATGTTATCTCTTCTCCATCTTCTATCTTCACGCCATCTATTGTTTGCTTAAAGTTATTTTCTCTTAGAACCTACAATGCCAACCAGCAAAAATATTAAAAAATGCAACATGGATAATGATAGATCCTGCAAATGGAAGTTTGGAGAAAAGAGGAACTTTCTCTTTCTCAAATGGGCGATGCTATATCTCCCGAACGGTTTTGCTCGCGATCATCCCGATCAAACTTATATTGTTAAGTACTTACATTTCTTTTATATATACAAGGCTATTATTTAAAATAAAATGAAAACAGGCCATGTGTGTGAATGTAAAAAGGTCACGTACTCAAGAATGAAAAATCCACCGCCAAACCGTCATTTCAAGTGTATAGCTCAATGCCTATCCAATTGGAAGTATATGAAACTATATAATAATTTAACCCAACTAAATGCTCCCAGTTTTCAGGTAATGCAAATTTTCACCCAAAACAAATAAATATGCAAGTTTTCACCAATAAAATAATGCAAGTGGATGGTTGCATGTGAATTCGGGACAAATTCGTGATCATTCGTTTCGCGAGATTCAGCATTACTCTTAAAAAAATTGTAGTAGTTAAATTAATTTTTAGAAAAAATCATAAATATTAATATTCATATTTCAGTGAATGTGGAAATCAAATTGTAGTGTTGCCATAGCTTTGAGTTTCAAGAACAAGGATTATTACCTGAGTGATGCGATCCTTCAAAGCGTAGCGACTACCACGAATCCTTTTCCCCAATTTCTTAGCATGCCTCGATAAAATCCTAATAACTCTCACATGGCTCTTCAATTCTTTCTCCAAATTTTCAATCCTCTCCGCCAATCCACCTTTCATATTCTCTCTACTAATTCTCCTCCATTGCGCGTCCGAATCCACGCACCAACTACAACACCAGTCACCGGTGTCAAAACGCCCCACACAACACTAATTTTGTTACCACTCACATTCAACAACCAATTCTTCGATCCATTTCCCACCAAAACTACTAATACAGTCACGGATGAAATCAAGCACGATAATTCCATCACTGAAAGAAGAGAGTCGAAATTGAGATTGATGCTGACGACATGTTTCTGCATATCACCTTGAGACTCGATGGCTTTGAGATGAAACAAGTGGATATTTCGTGTTGTGAAGGATCTAAAGCGGTGAAGTCCAAAGGAGTTAAGGTTCAGAGTTTGGTTTGGAGTTGGAAAGAAGGTGGCGGGAGCAGTGGTGGCGAAGGAGAGAGAATGTGGGAGGAGGCAGTGAGAAGAGAGTGTCATTGTTGAAAATTGTTTTCTGTTAAGAGTTCGTTATGATTTTAGTGGAAAGTGAGAGTGTAGCATTGTAGTAGTTTTTTTGACTATTTATTGGTGGCTTTGGGTAGCTGGAAGAAGCAATGACGATGAAAAATGTGATGGAAATCGGGACTTAACATAGAAACAATGGCTCGTTGACCGCTTTTAAACAAGGAAGATGTTAACGAGTGCCTCCGAGACACTCGTTAAGACCTTTAAAAGGTAACTTTTTTTTAAAAGTTATGCAATAAATGCATTGAAAATTGAAATATTTGACTTTTTTTTGTGGAATAATTTCTCCTTTTGGAATGCTTAAAGAGTGCACCCGGGGCACTCGTTAACAATACACTTTAAACAATGCTAGAATAGTTTGCTTAAATGGAAAAATGAGATCGTAAGATATAGTCAAAATACACATATTGCCCTTAAATAATAATATGATATTATAACTATCGTCTTGTAACCCAATTTTTCTCCCACTCCAACAAGCCGGCTCTAGTTTTCTTTCTCAAGGTTTTCTCTTACAATTTCTTCATTGAGGGGTGGTTTTGGGTCAATTCTTGACCTGAAATCACCCCTCTTCATCTTTTTCCCTCTATTTCAATCTAAATAAGTGATTTTCACATAGATCTAGGTTTTTTCTTTGTGATTTCATCATCTAAGTGTGGTGGTTTGTTGTTTGTCGTCTTGTGCAGCATTGTTTGATTTCCCGTCTTCATGCGATGTTCATTTGATTCTTACAGAAAGATTGATTATTCAATCAAAGATTTGAGCGTCAACGTTGCAGTTCCGGAGGCCATGGATATTCCGGTCATTTTAATTTTATCATATATTTTTGTAGGCATTATGTCGTTATATGCTATTAACTTGGATGCTGCGATGTTCATTTGATTCAAGAGAAATGAGTGAAATGTCATTGAGGTCATCGAAATAATTTCACCGTAATCAACAAATTTACTATTTGATCTTCATCATGTTATGATTGTTTACAAAAAGGGTGGTGTGCATTACATTATGTGAAACAAAAACAAAAAAGAACTCTCATACTCCATACATTTATGGTGTGTTTGGAACTGCTGATTGTTCAAGGATGGAAAGCTTGCAGCAAGGAAAGATTTTAGATTTTTATGATTCCACAGTTTGGTTTGGCCAAATACAAGCAAGGAAAGAAACTTTTTCGTGGGTCCCACGTGAAAAATGTTTCCTCTCTAAAAAGCCTTGGAAAACATGACAGAAATGTCTACACTCTATTTTTTTAAGCCACTTTTCTTTATTAATAAAATATAATAAAAACGTGTATATATTTTTTTCATTGGAAAAAAAAGTAATATATATTATTTATATACATAGATGTTTATATACGAGTATTATTGCATTTGTATATTAAAAAAAAGGTGCGGTCTACTGAATTAATATATATCATTTTTATGTAAGCACAATAATGTCATTCACTAAACATAACTCTTTCTATTCACTTTCACTCATACCAAACACTCAAACAATCATCTCACTTTTAATTCATTTTCTTCTTACTTTCTTTCATTTAACAATCTTTCCTCTTACTTTATTTTGTGATCCAAACAAAGCCTTAACGTATGAGCAGTTTACAAAAATGACAGATATTGAGAAAAATTGTTTAAGTAATAAATTTGTTTGAAAAATATATCACTGTCACTAAATTACGCTTTAAGCATAAAATATTGGTTTTTCATATTCAAAGGCAATTGATACTATTAATTAAAGGCATAGTTGAAAAAAAAGTAATGAATGCATCTAAAAATTTATAGATGATTTTATATTTAAGGACAAAAACTTTTTTTTGTCATTAATCTTATAATTAGGAAGTATAAACTTTTGTATTTAAAAAATCTTCACTGTTTTATGTGGTTTCAAAGAATGTGATGTAAAACGAGAATGAGATAATAACTTAATAAGATGTAGCCGTCGTGTGCGTGTTGCGCTCGACTCATTGTCACACCACCTCTACACTCCAAAGGTGTGGTCGTTGCTGGTGTTTTTGGTTTGTGAATTTACATGCCTATTCCTTCCTCCATTTGTTTTCGTTGTTGGGATTTGAAGAGTTTAGTTGATATGTGATCCTTTTAGGGATAGTTCACCACCGCCTCTATAGTGATTATGGGCATGGTTATGTGTGGCGTCTTTGTTGTGCTTAACAGTGATAACATTTTGTGACCTCCTTCAATGTCATCTTACATTGTTGGATGTTTAAGATATGGTTTTCAGTTTTGGTTACCCTCAAACTTCCCACGCATTTGGCTCGTTGATGTTGGTGTGTCTGGTTCATGTTCCTTCTCTTAAATTCTTTGATTGTTTTCTATATGTTAAGATATGCAAATTTCAAGGTAAAATTAATGAAAGTTCGAGTTTATAAATTATTCACAAATTTAAGGATAGTTAACACGAATTTGAATTTAAAAGGTAATAAAACAGCATGTAGAAATTTTGTATATGACACAAACATGCTTTTTTTTTACGAGGACTAAAAATGAAACTTATTTTATTTACATGGATAAAAAACCTATTTATCTTAATTTTTTTGGTATTTAACCTTATTTTTAACTATGATATAATATTTTTAACTATCATATAAACAATCATTTTTTAAGATCTTTATTTTCCTATAAATAAAGATCTTCACTAACCCACTTATCAATAATCTATTTTTTTTTTTGAAGGAACTACTACTAATCTATTGTTTCCTCCGGTTTCAACTTTCAACCTTCTTGGGACCCCACGAACCAATAATCACCCGCAACCTGTCATAAATCACTTTTTGACATTAACACCTCTCCACTTTTCAAACAAAATTCAAACCCGCTACTCAATTAACCACATTCCACATTCAAAATCGAAAACCAAGAAAAAAGCATCACACCAATGGCGAGTGCAGGCTACGGTGATGCAAACCAGAAGATAGACTACGTCTTCAAGGTGGTTCTAATCGGTGATTCTGCAGTCGGAAAATCTCAGATACTTGCTCGGTTTGCAAGAAACGACTTCAGCATGGACTCAAAAGCTACAATCGGTGTTGAGTTTCAAACTCGTACTTTGGTTATTGAACATAAGAGTGTTAAGGCTCAGATCTGGGACACTGCTGGCCAAGAACGGTTCTCTTCTTTCTCTGCACTTTTTCGTTTTGCTATGCTTTTTTCTAGATCTTATTTTTTTCTTTGATTTTTAGATTTACTTGTTGAGTTCAATGTTGTAGAGATCTAGTTTCATGTTAGTTGTGAAGTTTATTTATCTGAAGTTAATGGTCAAATTAAGTTCAATTTTACTGTTTTGAACTTTAGAGATCAATTTTTTTTGAGCAAGAAAGCTTAACACACAAAAAATGAGCTCAACACCAATTTTTTTTATTGAGGAATACGATTGAACTCAGACCTTGAGTCAACATCAGTCAAACTAATTCAAGGATGCATCAAATACATTTGACCATTCTTGAATTTGTTTGACGCATCCTTGAATTAGTTTGACTGATGTTGACTTGAGGTTGGAGCTCAATTTTAAACGTCATTGCTGTAACTGATCTTGTTGTTTATTGTTTTTGCCTATGGTTTCTTTGGGATGAGTTTGAGTGTGTATGAGCGAGGTGTGATTGATGCAGGATTTAAGTAAGAAAAGGAATAAGAGACTAGTTGTCAAATTAATCTAGTATTTGAATTAAATTAATCCATTTGGGGTTGGTCTAGTGGTTGGCTTGGGTTCTTGAATCGAATACCAAGTTTTTTTAAAAAAAAATATCTAGTATGTGAATGGAATTGAAATCTAGTTAGCAGATTTACAAAACTTACAAGGGGATAAATAATAGTCTATATAAATGAAATTGATCACAAGTAGAAATATTACAGTTTGCATGCTCTTTTATCGGCATATTTGAACTTCAGTGGTGTGTCTAAGTAATCTTTTTGCACTTTCATAGTCTCTATAGTATGCTAATAGTGGTTTGATAACAATAACTTAACAGAAACCTTAGCAATGGTTCCTTTGAACTTATGGTAAAATATCCGGTTTCAAATCAAAATATGGTTTACTCTTGTCCTCATTCATGTCAAATGCATACTGCCTGACTTAACTCAGGTGACATGTATTGACTGATTTCAATTGGCCAAATCTGTGGACTTATATAACGACAGATGCTGTGCCACATTCCAGTTCTAAATTTGATATAATTGTCATGTTAGAAATGCTACCAACACACTCTATGTATATGAACAATCATCGAAAATGTGTTATTGCTAGAATTTCTCTTGCAATATATGTGTACTGCAACTTTATGTTTTGCATTTACTTGAATGACATGTGTGGTTGGATTTCATACGTCACAAGGATTAAAACTGATTATTTATAGAGCAGTTAGGAAGACATTGATAGGAAATGGATTTGGAAGTTGGGAGAAAATGGGAAGAAAAACATAAATTTTAGGGTTAATAGGTCTTTACCCCCTGTAATATAAGCCATTTCTGGTTTTCCCCCCTGTAAAATATTTTTTTTGATTTACCCCCTGTAAAATATTTTTGTTTTGATTTACCCCCTGATAGGCCAAACAAAAACCAATTTTATTTTTTTTTTCAAAAAATTTTCGTTTTTGTTTGGCCTATTAAGGGGGTAAATCAAAACAAAAATATTTTACAGGGGGTAAATCAAAAAAAATATTTTACAGGGGGGAAAACCAGAAATGGCCTATATTACAGGGGGTAAAGACATATTAACCCTAAATTTTATGGAGAGTGATCCTATTCTGCAGTCTGTATCGCTGAATTGATAAGATGTAGTTGTAAAGAGAAGAAGGAATCTAAAATGTATGTTGCTTAAACAGAGCTGAGTCAGAAAGTAAGAAGAACGGGAAGAGAAAGCAATGTGTTTATTTAGTATAACTCCTCCCAATAGCTAGGACTGGAGTTAGTGAGATTTCAGGGTCATGGGTGTGTAAAATGAGTGTCTCTTTCACAGCCCATGAATAAATGATTTGGTTCCTCTAAAGTTAGTAATCAGTAAAGTGAGAAAATCAATGGTTGATATTTTAACTACTCATGATTTATCATGCATGTGCATTTAATATCGACCAAATATTTATTCATCAACAGTTGATATTGTTACTCACTTTACTCTCTACGGTGAGTTGCTCACATTAGATTAGAGGATCTTGATCCAGCAATAAATTAGAGTCTTGCCTTTCCCTCTAAACCCAACTACCGCAAAACTGAATCCCCTATTGTTCTCTCCACACGTCGTTATAACCTACCTCTGCCAATCCTGTGAGAGTGCTTTCTGGTCTGCTACTAACTAGTAGTAACTGTTAACTAACTCTAACTCCCTTAAGTAACAGAGATTTGCCCAGCTGGCCAAACACACACCCGTTTCTCCTTACAAGTATTTCCTATTTGGCTGTGTGCTAACAGACATTGGGAACACATTTTTTCTCAATTATTGCTTAGATATCATCATTGTCCAATATCTATTGGACTGAGCTTTTAACATAATTGCATGAGTTATACACTAAGGATTCTGTGATACTAGCATACTGAAAAAAAAATTAGTCCGAGTTATACATATTGACAGGGTGCACCCTGTCAATATGTACAAAAGGCTCACACTTGTGTGTATACTGCAGCACATTTAATTTGAAAATTACCACTCTTTGAAATAAAAATCATCACTCTATATATCAATTCAGTTCAATCCCTTGAAAACTGGTTATTGATAAGTATATTCAAAATCAGCAATTTTGGCTGATTATTTTTCTGTCCGGGGAAAGTTGATTTAGTCTTAAAGTCATTGCCCATGTTTTTTTACTCAACCAATGCTCTTCAATCTGCTGAGTTTTGTACTATTTTTTCTACGGTTTATTCGCAACTTTATATCAAGTATACTTCTTATCATTTCATCATGGCACCAATATTTAAATTATAAGTACATCGAATGTTGATTGCAGTTTTGTCTGATATTTATAACTGGTTCATTCTCTACAGATATAGAGCAGTTACAAGTGCATACTACAGGGGCGCTGTTGGGGCAATGTTGGTTTATGACATTACCAAACGTCCGAGCTTCGATCACATACCTAGATGGTTAGAAGAGCTGCGCAACCATGCTGACAAGAATATAGTCATCATTCTTATAGGAAACAAAAGTGATCTTGAGGAGCAGCGTGCAGTACCCACAGAGGATGCAAAAGAATTTGCTGAGAAAGAAGGCTTATTTTTCTTAGAGACCTCTGCGCTGCAAGCAACTAATGTTGAGACGGCCTTCATGACTGTTTTGACAGAAATATTTAACATTGTCAACAAGAAGAACCTGGCTGCTGATGAGAATCAGGGAAATGGCAACTCAGCATCTCTGTCTGGCAAGAAGATTATTGTTCCTGGTCCTGCACAAGAAATCCCTAAGAAGAGCATGTGTTGTCAGTAATCCGGAGTTCATTTATAAAATGTTTAATTTTCTAGATTCCATGGTTCTATGTTCGTATGACCAAGTTTTGATGGTTTGGCCATTTCCCGTGTATATTTACATCATTCCAAATTTATGCTTGACTTGTTGATTTAAGACCTGCAGATGGAGCCGGAGGTAATTACAAATTGCTTGTTACAACCGCTACTAATTTCATAGGTAGCCTGATTGAAATTGGAAGATTGTTGATTGTAAAATACTGTCATACCAAATAGCCTAATATAGAGGTTGATTACTGCTATGGTGTGGCTCTATACCCGCTATTTATATTGCATGGCTGAACTTGCAGACATGGTTCATTGAAGTTCCAGATTCAAATCAATCAACAATTTTAAGAAAACTTGCTAGAACTATCGCACAAGGCAAAATAGGATTGCCTAAATAATGTCAATCAGCAATTCTTCTATCTTGTGGTATATTATATAAGCCCTATATCAACTTACACCAAAGAGTAATATTAACAATATTGTGTTCATATATTACTAAATACTATGATTTTTACTTAAAATAATTTAAGTTTATCGTAAAAAAGTGTGGAGAACATAAAAGTCATGTTCACCACGCCAAAAAAAAAACAAAACTCTTCTGTCTTTAGCTTTTGAAATAGTATCGGCCTTGGACGCAAGATTCCCAATATATACGTGGAACGAAACATGCCTCAAAATTGGGACGTATATGCTCACAGCAGGCATTTTAAAGCTTCGTTTAGCTAATGTCGAATCAATTATATCACTGATAACAGAGATGCAGATTAGACCTTGATAAACGTTCAGTGTATGGCTGGATTGGGATCAATATTTGTTCCCTTTTAATTTTGATGACATTCGTAACTTTGTCTCTAACTATTTCTTTTTTGATGGATGCCTCTAACTATTTCTTAATCAATTATCTTCGTTCGTCTAAATAATTTATTTTAATGATTCATCAATCTCCTAAATATACTAAAATCACTAAATAATAAAATTAATCCATTTTCGGCTGACTTGACTAGAAGAGAAATGATCTCTCATGTCGAAGCAATATTGATGAACTTCTCTAACACTATATAATGTGAGAGTTCTTCATAGATTTCTTATATATATTTAGTCAAAGTTACATATATAAAAACTTCTTAAAAGAGAGTTCAATCATTTTAAAATATTACTTTATCCATCTCAAAATGATTGATGTATTTATAAAAGAAATATTTGAAAATGAATATCAATTGTGCCCTCTATTCATATAAAGTTATTTCTATTAATAAAAGTATTTCAAAATGATTGATACATTTAGTCTAATACTTGATAAAGTTATAGCATTCTCTTTCTTTTTATTCATAATTTTCCTTAATACGTGTAAAATAAGAAAATATGTTACTAATTGTGAAACAATTAGAGTTTTTTTTTTTTTCAACATTCGAAAGTGAAATACAAAAGAGAAGATGGGATACTAACGAGAGAGTTGATAATTGTTTTTTAATTTGTTTTGCAAAAGCAAAAATTGCATTAAAAAAACAATTTACCGCACAAGGTGTGCTGCAAATAGAGAAATACAAGAGTTGCCGCCAACCTTACAATGAATAGAGAAATACAACTTGAAAACCAAACAATTAACCCGGATTTGATAGTTCCAAACACCGGTGATAATGTGTACACTATCGATGAAATTTAAATCTAAAACTTTTTACATGAGATTTTAACCTATCCCAAAACAAATGCTTCATATCATCCAAGCTCATATTTATTCATTTCTTTCCAAATAAATAGTTACCAACCAAATAACGTACAACCTTTTAACGGAAGACAAAACCGTAGAAAAACAAACCATCAAATTGATGAGCATGAGATAGTATCTCGTTTGGTTAAGCATGATAATTTTCTAACCAAGATAGTACATCAAACCAATTTTTGTTTTTTGAATGTGAACATTCAAAAAATAAATTATTAAGTGACTCTGATACTTCACAATCTTTCACACATTAATGATGATCATCATTTAAAATACATGCTTGTGAAAATTCCCCTTTGTGAGTAACATGTTATTAGAAAAGGTAAAGACCTTCAATGGAACAAATTTATTCTACACAATTTCAAAATCTTGGACAATATCACCACTTACAATTTCCTCACTTCTTAGCAGCGTATATGCTTCTTTGACCAAGTAAGAACCACCACGAGCAATGTTATATGAACAAACATCACCAATATTATCATGTAAGAAAATGTTAGCCAACAAAGACCTACACCCCTCTTCCCAAATGAATACACTCCTCCTCCAACTCCACCCCTCACAACCCTCCCAAGCACCCCCACACCGTATATCAACGAGAAACACCTCTTTATTAACCGACAAGTATGGAGCATGTCTCTTAGCAACCATCCCCAATCCAAGTATTATGTCAGAAAGAAGTATTACAATCATCTCCTACCACCTTACTTAGCTTATGAACAAAAAAGCCAGCCCCCCAACCACCATCTGAATATCTCACCAAGTGCGTCTCTCCTTGTCCCTTGCATATATTAAGATCGCACCCATATTGCATAATTCTCTTGTATATGCTCTCGGCCTTCTTGTAAGAAATTGTAAAAAAATATTGCGCAAGTGCTACACAGTCACGTTGAAGAGCAAAGCAGAAAGCAACCAATATCACTTTCAAAAACAAGAGTCAAACAAGAAGGAATAAGACATAAACTTACAGTACCAAGACAATGCAAAGTAAAAAATAATAAATTTCACCAAATAAACCTTAATACAATAATCCAGAAATGTTTATGTACAAATGGAGTTATCTAAAGTCCACAAATACTATAAACAGATTTAACATGACCAGTCTTCCTCAATGTTTCCAACAAGTTATATTGCTCTTATTTTACACCATTCTATTTCTCATTTGGAAATAAATCTCTAATGTTATACAAAGTAATATAGATTGAGTTTGAGTTTAGTAATAGTGACATGTTTCTCTTATCTTCAGTTTAGGTCGACTGATAAACGATGTGGTTGAATAAAAATAAATGACTCATATACATCCGATCAAAACGATTTAAACGTAACGTTATGCATTTTTTAATTTGGGTTGATTCGATTTACGATTTACTATAAGGTTGATTCAGTTTTAAACACACTTATAATATAATGAACAACAAATAAACGAAGTACAAAGAAAGGAAAAAAGAAATAAGGGCGGGTTGCTTTTCTGTTATTATTACCAGCGTTTAGAACGACACGTGTCTGTTTGTCCATTCTTTTTATTGCGCTAATACGTATAGATTATAAATAGTAGTTTTAAAAAAAAAAGATTTTGATTTTGCAGTTTTATATTGTAACAAACTATACTTATCTTGTTAAAAAAACAAACTATACCTATTTTTTTGAATGACACTAACAACAATTATAATATAAATTCTTACATTTTTGTTATAAAAAATATAACATTTTTATACAAATTTGTTTAGGGGTATAATTGGAAGTGTAAAAGTCAACCCAAAACTATATATTCTCTTTATTTGTACTAGAATTTACGGCGGACGACTCCGTCTGTCTGCTCATCTAATTGCGCTAATCCGTATAAATTATGAACAATCGTTTTTGAAATTTTAATTAAAATTATAGTTATAGATAATATATATTTTGTATTTTCATATTGTAACAAATATAATAACTTTAAAAAAATATAACAAATATAATATAAATTCTTATCTTTTTGAATAACATCAACAAACAATATTTTGATGGTCAAATTTGCTTAAGAGTATAACTGTAAGGACAAAAACCGGTCTACTTTATTTATATACGGTATATAGTATTTATCTATATCTATACTATATATACCCATCAAAAAAATTTGTAATCAAAATTATACAAACAAACATAACAAAATATACATGTTAGCGCGGTAAAAAGAGGGGACATTGTCCCGTCTTTTTGGTAGTATATATAGTGTAGATTTGTTATATAGACTAGCTAAAAGACGAGCACACATGTGTCTGTCTTTCCGCTCTTTTTATTGCGCTAACGTTTGAAAATTATGAACGGTGTTTTCTTTATGAAATTTTAATTTTGATTAAAACTAAAAAAATATAAATGTTTGTTACTTTCAAGTTATAAAAAATCAAACTAATCGTGATTATTTATTTCAACGACACCGACAATAATACAATATAACAAAAAATATATATATAATCTAAATTCTTATTTTAATGACAGCAACAATTTTATTATAGAAAAAGTTGTTTAAGGGTATAATTGGAATGATGAGAAAGTAACTATAAATATACTCATCTAGTTTGTTACACTTTTTAAACGATAAATGTAAATTTTTTTTTTTTAATATTTACATTTATTATTATTTATTTGTTACATGTGTTATTTGTATTGAATTTTTTTTTTTTTTTTAAAAAAAATTTTAATTCAAAAAAAAAAAATTTAAAGATAAATCGAAAAACCTGAAACCTATAACCTTCCGACTGTCATGTCTGATATTCCTTCGGAATTGTTCACCGAAATCCTCTCCCGCTTACCAGTGCAATCCCTCCTCCGATTCCGATCAGCTTCAAAGTCCCTTAAATCCTTAATCGATTCCCACGACTTCACTAACCTTCACCTCAAAAACTCCTTCAACTTCAACCTCATCCTTCGCCACAACTCCGATCTCTACCAGCTCGATTTCCCTAACCTAACCACCGCAATTCAAATCAAATATCATGTATGCTTTTAATATAACACAAGAGATTTTCAATGAGGTTCCTCTTCCTGAAATAATACAAGTAGCTAAGAGCGAGATTCATGTATCGCTTTTGGAAAAGTGTCTTTGCATCACTATGAGTTGTTGTTATCAAACTAATAAGTTTGATGTTTGGGTGATGAAAGAATATGGACGTCGAGACAGTTGGTGTAAATTGTTTACTTTGTGGGATTGGTATTTCCATTCACCTTTAACATATTTGAAGCCTTTATGTTATTATAGTGATAGAAGTAAAGTTCTGTTGGAAGTGGAATGTTGGAATGATTTCATGAGTGATTCTAAGAAGCTATTTTGGTATTATCTCGATAGTAAAAATATTACCTGTGTTCCAGGAATTCCTACTTTTAATGATGTTATGCTTTATATTGGAAGCCTTCTACCACCTTCCTTGCCCATTGACAACAGCCCCCCAGTTGAAGCGAGAGAAGGTATTTGTGTAAGTTGTAGAAGATAAAATGTATATTGTGTCACATATGACGTTTGTATTTTGATGTTGAAATAACACGACTGTTTTTTATTATAGGTTAAATTGAGTCACCTTTCTTGTCCCAAAATTGACGTTGAAAGAAAGTTAAGGAAGAACGAGTGATGACAGATGAACCGGATGCTTAAGTTGTCTCTTGATTGAAAATATGCCTTTTGAAGATTTAGTTATGGTTGTGGGAAAGTGAGAAAAGGATTTTATTTTATGAATTTTGGTTTGGACGCTCTTGATAATTCTTAAGGATTCTTATATATTCTTTAAGGGTTTTTTCTTGGTATGGATTATTGATATGCTCGTAGATTCTTATGGATTCATATGCATTTGATAATTCTTGTTCTTATGGATGTTTAGAAGAAATGATAAAAACGATTTTGGCATAGGCATTGATAAGTGCTCAAAAGTAACATATTTTATGTGTTAATCTAGGCATTTTAGTGACTTGTTCTGCAAGTTATCTAAGGAAAAGCTACCATTTGAGTGTATTTATACCATTTATGCTTAAATGCCT